>ERZ791875.829-NODE-829-length-26622-cov-8.903226_pt1 | contig 26622 bp, 27 predicted proteins | sample MGYA00510278_ERZ791875 | MGnify/ENA primary metagenome ERZ791875 (study PRJEB30046, sample SAMN00792078) | human gut metagenome | study: EMG produced TPA metagenomics assembly of the A metagenome-wide association study of gut microbiota in type 2...
AACACGCAGGCGGCAGGCGTGTGGCTGATTTTCCTCGTTGCCCATAGCTTGGGGGTTTCCCGTATGTTTCGCCGCCCGCCCCTGTGCAGCGATGTTCCGCTCTGCTTCACTTGCTGGCCCGGAAGAAAGGTGGGGACGGCATCTCTTACCTCTCCAAACGCACTTGGCAATAGCTCGCGAAGAACTTGGGCTTGTAGGTCTGCCTTATTATGGGCATGTTTGTCCAGGAGTGCGGGTGCGCTGTGCCCCGATTTGATTTATAGGCGGCTGCCCGACTGTTTTTTCTGCATACTGCTTCCTCTATCGTGTATCCATTCCTGTTATAGACACGGTTTTCTGGCCGGAAGTGCTGAAAGAAATGTGGGCGGGGAATAGGATTTGTCGACAGTTTGGTTATCTTTGTCCCAAACGCTCAATTATGATCGAGATACCCGAAGCCCAGACTGTTGCGCGGCAAGTTGCAGAAACACTGGCCGGTCGTGTGATTACCGATGTGTTCAACGCCACCCATCCCCATAAGTTTACCTGGTATTCGGGTGACCCGGCTGCTTACCGTACTCTGCTCGTCGGGAAAAGGATACTTTCGGCGGAAGGGCACGGCCCCTTTATCGACCTGCTGCTGGATGACGAAACGCACATCGCCCTTTCCGACGGGGTGAATTTGCGTTATTATCCTGCGGGTGCGGATATTCCGCCGAAGTACCAGTTGCTGATTACGTTTGATGACGACAGCTTCCTGGTCTTGACGGTCGCCATGTACGGGGGCATCAACGCTTTCCGGGGAACACTCGACAATGCCTATTATCTCGGGGCGCTAACCAAACCCTCTCCGCTGGAGGAGCGTTTCGATGCTGCCTGTTTTGACCGGTTGGTTGCCGCTGCAAAGCTCAATCTTTCGGCCAAAGCGCTCCTTGCGACCGAACAGCGGATTCCGGGGCTCGGCAACGGTGTCCTGCAGGATATTCTGTTCCGTGCGGGAATTCATCCGAAACGGAAACTCGCTACGTTGGGCGCGCCTGAAATAGATCGGATGTATCGTGCGGTAAGGACGGTGCTGCGGGAGATGGTCGATGCCGGAGGCCGCGATACGGAAAAAGATCTTTTCGGCAGGCCGGGCGGATACCGTGTCCTGCTGTCGAAGAATACCTGCTCCGGGCCGTGCCCCGTATGCGGCGGTGCGATTGTGAAGGAGTCCTATATGGGCGGTGCGGTCTACTACTGCCCGCATTGCCAGCCGTTGAAATAGCCGGACGGTTTCCGGCGGCAGTCGCCCCGGATGGGCGGATGTCGAACCCGATGCGTTGCCGGCCGGAGCGTAGCTGCCTGGTATAAAAAACACCCGGATGCCCCTCCCCTGAACAGGGAGCGCTGCGGAAATTTCTAACCCGATGCGTTGCCGGCCGGAGTGTTGCCGCCGGGCCTAATAAAACAGCCGGACTGGAGAGCCCGGCTGTTTTTTGTTTTGACGCTGCTATTGGTGTGCTGCCGCGTAGGCGTCCGCCTTCTCTTTCATGCGGGCGGCGCGCTTCTCACTGTCGGGATGCGATGAGAACATCTTCTGCACCACCGAGGCTTTTGCACCTTTCGACAACTCGACCAGTTTGGTCAGCGAATTTGCCATGGCATAGGGGCTGAATCCATGTTTTACCGAAAATTCGAATCCGTATTCGTCGGCTTCGAACTCCTGTTTCTGCGAGAACTGGGCCCCAGTAAAGGCCGTCACGACCTCGCCAACCTGCGAGTCGCTCAACTTTGCCAGCGTACTGCCTTCGGCAGCTCCGGCGGCGTTGCGGGCAGCCGACGAGAGGTAGGCGTTTTTCATGGCGTGTTTGACGTCGGCATGTACGACGTGGCCGATTTCGTGGCCGATGATAGCCATCAGTTCGTCGTCGTCCATCAAGTCCATCAGAGCGCTGAATACGCGAATCGAGCCATCGCCGCAGGCGAATGCATTGACGTCCGTAACGTTGTAGACCTTGAAGTTGAGCGGCAGGCCGTTGGCATCGGTAATACCCTCGGTCAGGCGTTTGAGGCGTGCGCCGTATTCGGTCGTTTCATCGGCAATGGGGTTGTTGGCATCCATCCATGCTACCGATTCGCGGCTCAATTCGGCGATATCCTTGTCGGTCAGCGTCACGGCTTTGGCAACGTCTTTCCCGGCCTCGAGCAGTTTGCCCGTGTTGAGTTTCTTGCCGCCGATTTTCAGCTGGGCGGCCGCATCTCCCGGCCACGCGGCGCACAGGAGCAGTGCGGAACATAAAAGCAATAATTTCTTCATTTTCGTATTACTGGTTTGCAATTTCCGGGACAAAGATAATTTTATTCCGTAAAAAGGACGAGTCCGGCGCGAAAAAAAATCGATTTGCCTGCCGCTATTTCTGCCAGCGTTTGAGCATGGGAAAAAATTCCCGCATGCCGGCAATCGCCTCTTCGTAGGTGTAGCTTTTCCCGTTTTCGTCGCGGAACTCCTCGTGGAACCGGGCACAGTGCAGAATCATCTCCTCCATTGTGCATTCCTGTGCGAATGCGCCGTCCTTGTAGCAATAGACACAGTAGTCGGCACTCGGCGTGCCGTCGGCTTCGGTGCCGAAATCAGCCGCTGCCTGCATCGGCATGCCGCAGCTCTGGCAGAATTTCATTTCGTCGGTCATCATCTTCGGGTTTTAGGCCTGCCGGGCCGGGGTGAACCCGGCTTTGAACAGGCATGATTTCGTTTTTTTCAGTTTCGCACCTGCCCTTTGCTGCAAATATACGAAATCCCTGCGGCCAAAAGAGGTATTCGCGTGTACGGCAACCGTTATTGCAGTACGAAGTCGAGGATGGCCCGGGCCGCTGCCTCGGGCTCTTCGAGGAATCCCATGTGTCCCGAGTTTTCGAGCCATACGACTTTTGCCTGCGGATGCTCCGCGATTATCTTTTCAGCCGCTTCGGGCGGGATGTAATTGTCCTTTTTGCCCAGGATGAAAAGCTGAGGCACCGGTGAGCGGCGCAGCATTTCGTTCTGGTCCCTGCGGGCAATCATTCCGTTCAGCAGGGCTACGATTCCCTCGTCTTCGGTGATGAACACCTGTTCGGTCAGGTCTTCGATGTAGTCCCGCATCCGCGTGCGGTTTTGCTCGGCAAAGCCCGCTGCCGGGGCTACGCGGGCGAGCATGTCTTTCTTGCCGGCCTTGACGAGCGCGATTTCCCGGCGGCGGTTTTCCGCTTTCTCCGGGGTGTCGGGGTTCGGGGTCGAACTGAACAGCACCAGTCCGTCGAGCATTTCCGGATGGCGTTCGCAGAATGCCAATGCCACGTATCCGCCCATGGAGTGGCCGACGAGCGTGCATTTTTCGATTCCGAGGGCTTTGAGCGCGTCGGCTATCGTGTCGGCGAGGAAGTCCATCGTGTGGATTTCGCCCGTAACGACCGAAATGCCGTGCCCGGGCAAATCGAGCGTTATGACGCGCACCTCTTTATACAAATACGGAATGAAATCCTCCCAGACGAGCATCGACTCGAGGTAGCCGTGCAGCAGTACGACACATTTCTCGCCGGCCTGCGAGTCGCAGACGTGAAGTGCCGTGGAGCCGGCCATTATGAATTTTTCGATCATGTTTGCCGTGGATTAAGCCTCGTCTTCGTCGTCGAGGTAGTCGAGTACGGATTCGCGCCGGGGCATGAGTTCTTCGTCTTCCTCTTCGTCCTCGATCGAGCTGTAGAGCGAATGGCGCTCCTTGCCGCTTTTGCGTATCGGTTCGAGGCGTTTTGCCTTCCGGAGTTCATCCGCGTCATGTTCGCGAACTCCCTTTTGTGTTTTCATGGGTGGGAAAAGATGGTTGATTTTAGAAGTTGTCGGTTTCGAATGCCCCGCTGAACACGCGCCTTGCGGGGCCCGTGAGCCGGATATTCGTATAGGTCTGCGGCCCGGGGCCCTGCGTGAAGCGTACGCTCAACTCGCCGCCCGGCACCGTAATTCGGTATTTGGTCGTTTTGTGCTGCAAAGCATAATTGGTTATAATCGCCGCGGCCGTGGCTCCCGTGCCGCAGGCCAGCGTTTCGTTTTCCACGCCGCGTTCGTACGTGCGCATGCGGAACGTACCGTCGCCCGTAATTTCGACGAAATTGACGTTCGTACCCTGCGGGAAACGCTCCGTGTCGTAGCGTATCTTCCGCCCGAGGCCCCGTACGTCCGTTCCGGCGACGTCCTGTACCAGTGCCACATAGTGGGGGACACCGGTATTGAGGAACCACCAGCCTTCGCCGGTGCGGATTTCGGATACATTTATCATGCCCAGTTCGACCTCGCCGGTCATGCCTTTCAGGCGTCCCATGCGCGCCGTGTGGCGCCCGTCCGTGGCGTCGAAGTACTTGGTTTCGCCGCCGATGCCAAGGTGCTCGGCGAAAAGCGCGAAACAGCGGGCGCCGTTGCCGCACATTTCGCCCTGCGAGCCGTCGGCGTTGTAGTAGCGCATCGAGCAGTCGAGCTCGGCGCTGCGCCGCAGCGTCATCAGCCCATCGGCGCCGATGCCGAAATGGCGGTCGCACAGGGCGGCGACCAATGCTGCGTCCGCGCGGAACAGCTCCTCGCGGTCGTCGATCAGGATGAAATCATTGCCTGCTCCCTCGTATTTCGCAAATTTTACCTGCACGTTCGATGGCGGTTATATCATCGCAAAAATAATAAAACTTCTAAAAGTTTTACTACTTTTGTAGAAAATATGCGCATTCGCCCGAACCGGCAGATGCCTGTATCCTTTTTACATAGAACCGAAAAAAACAATTCCCATGAAAAGTGTGCTTTTCAAGCATCGTTCGATACGTAAATTCCGTCCCACACCCATTCCCGAAGAGGTGCTGCACGAAATCCTCGAGGCGGCGTCGCGCGCCTCGACGTGCGGCAACATGCAGCTCTACTCGCTCGTGGTCACACGGGATGCCGCGCTGCGCGAAAAACTCGCACCATGCCATTTCAACCAGCCGATGGTGACCGAGGCCCCGTGCGTGGTGACCGTCTGCGCCGACGTGCACCGCTTCTCGATGTGGTGCGAGCAGCGGGACGCCGAGCCCGCATACGACAATTTCGCATGGTTCCTTAATGCCTCGACGGACGCCCTCCTGGCGGCCCAGAACCTCTGTATCGAGGCCGAGATGAACGGGTTGGGCATCTGCTACCTCGGCACCACGATTTATACCGCCGCGCAGATTGCCGATATCCTCGGCCTGCCGAAAGGCGTCATTCCGCTGACGACCGTCGTTATGGGGTACCCCGACGAGTCGCCCGAGCTGACCGACCGCCTGCCGCTCGAGGCCGTGGTGCATTACGAGAAGTATACCGACTATACGGCTGCGGAGATCGACGAGCTGTGGGCCGAGCGCGAGGAGTCGGCGCTGACCAAACGCCTGCTGGAGGAGAACGGCCTGCCGAACCTGGCCCAGGTGTTCACGCAGCGCCGCTACGTACGCAAGGACAACCTGGCCATCTCGGAATCTTATTTCGCCCTTCTGAAAGAGAAAGGCTTCTTCAATAACTGACGCCGGGGGTGCGGGGAGTAAGTCGCATATTCGTTGTCGCCGTGTTGGGCTTGCTGTGCTCCGCATGCAGCGTCACGCGCAAAATTCCCGAGGGCCAGTACCTGCTGCAGAAAGTAAAAATCGAGGCCGACAAATCGACGCCCCGCAAGGAGCGCATTACGGCCGGGGATTTGGAGAAATACGTGCGCCAGACCCCCAACAAGCGTTTCCTGGGTACGAATTTCTACGTGTGGCTCTACGAGCAGGCCAATCCCGACAAGCAGAACTGGTGGAACAACTGGAAGCGCAGGATCGGGCAGGAACCCGTGCTGCTCGACATGAGCCTTACCGACCGGAGCGCCGAGAACCTGAAAATCTACATGGTTTCGAAAGGTTTCCGGGCCTCGCAGGTGGCGTTCGAGGTCGATACCACTTCGCGCCGCAAGCGCGCCAAGGTCACCTACCGCACGCGGCAGGGAGAGCCGTACCGAATCGATTCGATCTCCTATCGGTTCCGGGACAAATTTCTCGAGCCCATCATCCTGGCCGACACGGCCAACACGCTGATACATCGCGGCAGCATGTTCGACATGACGCTGCTCGAACGCGAGCGGGAGCGCATTACCGCCTACCTCAAGGAGCGGGGGTACTATAACTTCACGGTTAACAACATCATCCCTTATGCCGATACGCTGATCGGCAACCGCCGGGTCAACCTGGAGCTGATTTTCGAGCAGCACCTCACGGGATATAACGAGCGCGGCCTGCCGGTCAGGGACAACAATACGGTCTACCGTATCGACCAGATTAACGTCTTCCCGGATTACGATCCCGTTGCGGCGCGCACCGACTCGACTCTTTTTTCGCGCCTCGATACGATTTATTACCGCGGCCTGAACATTATCTACGAAAAACGGCCCAACCTGCGCCCGGCGATACTGCGGCAGGCTGTGCCGCTCTACCCGAACTATGTCTACAATTCGGCGCAGGTGAACCGCGCTTATACCGATCTGATGTCGCTCGGTTATTTCAAGAGCGCCAAAATCGCCTTCGTCGAGCAGCCCCGTGATGTCGACGTCACCAATTACGTTTCTTATATCGGTGCCTCGGCGGACTCGACGCAGACCCGTTATACGAAAGAGGGCTACCTGCAGTGCAATATCCTCTGCACCCCGGCCCTGAAACAGAGTTTCAAGGTCGAACTGGAAGGGAGCACCACCACGAGTTTCTATGGATTGAAAGCGACGCTCGGCTACCAGAACCGCAATATATTCCGGGGGGCCGAGTCGTTCGACGTTTCGTTCACGGCGGGTTATGAGTTCATGAAAGCGCCTGATGCCAAGAAAAAACGCGCCACGGAACTGGGGGTGACGACCGGGCTGACTTTTCCGCGTTTCCTGATGCCGTGGCGCACGCGCCGCTTCCGGTCGGTCAACCAGCCCAAAACCAAGGTGGAGCTTTCGGTCAATTTCCAGGACAGGCCCTACTACCGGCGTACGCTGTCGAGTGCGGGAATCACCTACATGTGGGCCAACAACCGTTACTCGTCGTTCTCGCTGCGGCCCGTGGACATCAATGTGGTCGACGTGAAACGGGATCCCAACGGCAATTCGTTCTTCGACAACATGAAGAACAAATACTTGATAAACAGCTTTAAAACGCAGTTCATCGGCGGCATGGCTTTCGGCTATTCGTATAACAACCAGCTCAAGAACCTGGGCGGCAATGCCACCAACATCCGGTTTAATTTCGAAACGGCCGGCAACCTGATTGACGGAATCGAGCACCTGTTCTACTCCAAACCGGCGAACAAGGATGCCTATACGATTTTCGGCCTCGAATATTCGCAGTATTTCCGTACCGACTTGAGCATCAGCCGCAAGATTATGCTGGGCGAGGTTACGGCCCTCGTGGGCCGCCTGTACGGGGGCGTGGCGATGGCCTACGGCAACTCGACCTCCGTTCCGTTCGACCGCCAGTTCTATGCCGGCGGCAGCAACGGCATGCGCGGCTGGGCGCCCCGTTCGCTGGGACAGGGTTCGCTGCCCAATCCCCACGACGACTTCCCGATGCAGACGGGCGACGTGAAATTAGAGGCCAACCTCGAACTCCGTTTCCCGATTTGGGGTATGGTGCACGGTGCCACGTTCTTCGATTTGGGTAATATCTGGTATATCCGGCAAAGTTCCGACTACGCCAGGGACGCCGTTTTCTATTTCGATAAATTCTACAAACAGCTGGGATTCAATACCGGACTGGGGATTCGGCTGGATATCAAGTTTGCCGTATTGCGCCTCGACTGGGGTGTGCAGCTCCACAACCCCAACAACCCGGCAGGCGAGCGTTGGATACACAACCTGCGGTGGAAGAACACGGCGCTCAACTTCGGCGTCGGCTATCCGTTCTGATGCGGTGCCCCGTGTGCCGGTGCGATGCCGTTCGCAGCTATAAGAAATCCCCGGGCCTTCGAACCCGGGGATTTTTCAGTGCAGTGCCTTGTATTGCGAGGGCGACATTGCGGTATTGCGCTTGAAGTAGCTGCCGAAGAACGATTGGTTCGGGAAGTTCAGGTAGTAGGCAATCTCCTGTACGCTCATATTCGAATATTTGAGCAGTGTCTTGGCTTCGAGGATTACGTAGTTGTCGATCCACTCCGATACCGACTGTCCGCTGATTCGCTTGATGAGCGTCGTGAGGTATTTGGGCGTGATGCAGAGCTGGTGTGCATAAAATCCTACGCTGCGCTCGGTGCGGAAATGGTCGCCCAGCAGTTGTATGAACTGCTTGAAATACTCTTCGGCGCGGTTGTGAGCTACATTCTGCTCTGCTGGATGATCCGCGAGATAGTGATTCAGGATGTCCCCGACCTTGTAGATAGTCGCGGCAATCAGTCCGCTGATGATGTCGTAGGAGAACTGGGTTTCGGGTCCCCGGGTTTCGCGTTCGACCTGCGCGATGAAACTGCGCAGGGAGAGACTCTCCCCGGGCGAAAGCGTCAGGCACGGATTGGCTGCGAACTGCAGGAAGAGCGGCATCATGTTCTTGAGGTCGATGTTGATTCGGCGCATGAAGTCGGGCGAGATGACGATAACGTCGGCCTTGAAGTATTCGTCCGAGTGAACCTGCAGGATGTTTTTCGGGCCGAAGACGAAAATCGAGTCTTTTTTCAGCCGGTACTCGCGCAGGTTGAGCGACACCTTGGTTTCGCCCTCCGTGCCGACGCCGATAACGCAGGCGTCGATACGGCACGGGAAACGGAAGATTTCCATCTGTGAGCCGCTGCTGGCCGTGATACATTCGCGCATCAGGCCCTGGCGGTTATCGCCGGCCATCTCGATGAGTTCGGCCAGCGTAAACGAGTTGATCGGAGTTTCTGTCTTTTTACTGTTCATTTTATCCCTGTTATTCAGGCGGAATATACTAAAAAAACACGATATACAGTTCTAATCGTTCGATATTCGAACTATATGAACAATTTACTACCCTTTTGGAGTTGCCGCCCCGACGGTGAGAGGGAAAACGAAAAAAGTGCCGTTATTACGGCACTTTTTACATTTATGGGTATGTCGAGTCCGCTCCGAAGCGGCTTATTTCTTTGCTTCGGCTGCCGGGGCATCCGTGATGCCGAGTTCCTTCTTCACCACGGGAGCGAGGTCCGTCAGCGTGGCTTCGTCGAAGTAGGCCAGCGAACCTGCCGAGGTGTCGAATACGGCCAGGTAACCGCCTGCGGCTGCTACCTTGTCGATTGCACCCTTGGCTTTCTCGATGATCGGGGCCAGCAACTCGTTATAGCGCTTCTGCAGATCCTGCTGTGCTATCTGTTCGAAATCGTTGCGGCGTTTGATAAGCTCGTTCAGCTCTTTCTCCTTGAGCTCGCGTACGGCGTCCGCCATCGTGCTGAAATTCTTGTTGAATTCCTGATACTTGGTGTTGTATTCGACGGTCAGGGTTTCCATATTCTCCTGGAGATCCTTGCTGTAAGCCTCGAGGTTGGTCTGCATCTCCTTGGTTTCAGGCATGGCCGAAATGACCTCCTGGGTATTGATACGTCCGAATTTCTGCTGCGCGAAGAGCGAGGTGGCGCTCACCGCCAATACAACCGCAAGGGTTAGTTTGATTGCTTTTTTCATAAAGTATTTAAGTTAATTGTTTGATGATTCTACTTTTTGAGGGTGTCGATTACCTGCTGCGTGCGCTCCACGGCGGGATTCGTATAGAGCAGCGTGGGATTGTTCGCCGAGTCGAGCACGATGTCGGCCCCGGCCTGCTTGGCATAGGCCTCGATGGCGGCGAAGACTTTCTTCTGGATTGGCTCGATGGTTTCGATGCGTTTTTTCATCAGGGTGCCGTCGTTGCCGAAAAGGCTTTCCTGATACTCCTGTGCCTCTTTCTCCTTGGCCAGGATTGCGTTTTCGCGGACCTGGCGCGTGGTGGCCGTGAGCGAAGCTTTCTGGTTCATGTAGTTGTTATAGAGCGCTTCGACCTCGGCGAATTTTGCGTCTACCTGATTCTGGTATTGCTCGGCCAGCTTATCCAGGGTGGAGATTGCCGTATTATAAGCGTCGACGGATTTGAAGATTTTCTCGCTGTTGACGATTATGTAGTTCTGTGCCGATAACGTACCGGCCGTAAGAACGAATGCCGCGATTAATATCAGACGTTTCATAATCCTTGTGTTTTAAGTTAATATTCAGCCGGATTCCCGGAACAATGCTATAAATATAACTATTTTCTTTCAAATTTATTGCCACAGGTGAATTTATTGCCTGATGCACCTGCTTCCCGCATTCTTCGGGAGAGCCCGTTTCAGGCGTATTCCCCGAAGCTTACCGCAATCCGCCGCCGCCGTTTAGAACTGCTGGCCGAGTACGAAGTGGAACTGGCTGCCGCTCTTCTTGGTCGAACCCGCCGGGGCGTCGAAGCCGTAGCCCCAGTCGATGCCGAGCATGCCGACCACGGGCAGGTAGAGGCGGACGCCGAAGCCGGCTGCACGTTTGATTTTGAAGGGCGAGAACTTGCGCCACGATTCGAATGCGTTACCGCCCTCGAGGAAGCCGAGCACGTAAATCTGCGACGACGGTTTCAGGATGACGGGGTAGCGCAGCTCGGCCGTGTATTTGTTGTAGGCGACCGAATAGTCGTTCGTGGGATCGAGGGCACCGTCTTCGTAACCGCGCATCGAGATGATGTCGATACCGTATATATTGTAGCCGGACATACCGTCGCCGCCGACTTCGAAGCGCTCGAAAGGCGAAACCTTATATTTGTTGTAATTGCCGAGGTAACCCATTTCGGCCTTGAGCATCAGCACGAGGTTCGAGTTTTGCGTCAGCGCCTGGAACCATTGTCCTTTCAGCTGCCATTTGTGGAACTCTACCCAGCGGTAGCGTTCCTGGTTGGCTTTGTCCTGGATGGACGAACTGGTGGACGTGGTGGCGAGCCGCTCGAGTTCCTTATAATTTTTGCCGTCCCAGAGCGAGTAGGGGGGCGTGAACTGCACCGAAACGCTGAACTCCGAACCGCGCCGCGGGTAGATGGGCTGGTCGACCGAGTTGCGGGCGAAGACGAGTTTGAGCGAAAGCAGGTTGGCTGCTCCGTTGGTCATGCCGAACGTATTCCAGTTCTTGAGCGAGAAGCGTTCGTAGCTCGCCTCGCCGTAGAGCGTGAAGTAGGGGTCGGGCCAGTTCAGGCGCTTGCCCAGTCCGGCGGCCACGCCGTACGTACGGAAGTACTGCGTACTCTTCTGCCATACGTAGTAGGCGTTGTTCTGCTCGGAGAAGTGGGCCGATATGGTAAACGAGTTGGGTTTTTTGCCGCCGAGCCACGGGTCGGTGAAACTCAAGGCGAAAGCCTTGTAATAGGTACCGTTGGTCTGGGCCGACACCGACAGGCGCTGGTTCTGCCCCATCGGGTAGGGGCGCCAGGCCCCTTTCTTGAAGAAATTCTTGATAGAAAGGTTGTTGAGCGTGATGCCGACCGAACCTACGAATGTACCGGAGCCCCAGCCGCCGGCGATGTTGAACTGGTCGGAAGCCTGCTCCTCGAGCGGCCAGTTGACGTTGACCAGCCTGTCCGAAACGGGTTTGATGTCGGGCATGATTGTCTCGGGGTTGAAATGCCCCATCGAGCCCAGCGTGCGGATGGTCTGCATGAGCAGCGAGCGGTCGTACAGCTCGCCCGGGAAGGTGCGCAGCTCGCGGCGGATTACCTCGTCGTCGACGCGCTGGTTGCCGGTGATGCCGACCTCGTTAATCTGGAACTGCTTACCCTCGAATACCTTGACCTCGATGTCGATCGAGTCCGGGCCGATAATCGTTTCGGCGGGTTCGATTTGCGACATCAGGTAGCCGTTGTTCTGGTAGAGCGACGATACGGACATCGCCTCGGGGTCGGTCTCCTTGCCGATACCCAACCGCTTGTGCATCGATTTCTTGTCGTAGGTGTCGCCTTTGTTCACACCGAACATCTGCTGCAGGTTGTCGGTTTCGTAAACCGAGTTGCCGACCCACGACACGTTGCGGATATAGTATTTGTTGCCTTCGGAGAGGTCGATGTCGATCCCCAGCCGCTTGTCGTTGATCGGGTAGATCGAGTCGCGTACGATTGTGGCGTTACGGTAGCCGCGCGAGTTGTAGAAGTCGATCAGAAGGTCTTTGTCCGTGTCGTAATCGCTCTCGTTGAGTTTCGCGCCGCGGAAGATGTTGATGCTCTTCTGGTGGGTTTTCTTGAATGTCCGGCGCAGGCGCTTGTCCTTGAACTGTTCGTTGCCGGTGAAGTTGATTTTGCCGATTTTGACCTTGTTCTTGCGGTCGACCAGGAACGTGACGTTGACCATCTGCGGGCGCAGCGTGTCGTTGGTGATGCGGACGCCCACATCCGTGTTGCGGAAGCCCTTTTCAGACCAGTAGGCCTTGATGAGTTTCTGGTTTTTGTCGATGATGTAATCCGAGAGCTCGCTGCCGCGTTTTAATTTCAGTTTTTCGAGCAGGTCTTTTTTCTTGCCTTTCGAAATGCCCTCGAAGTCCCAGTTGTTTACGCGGGGACGCTCCTTGAGGAAGACCTCCAGGTCGAGGCTGTCGCCCTCGATTTCGGCGCCGATTTTCACGTCCGAGAAGAAGCGCTGGCTCCACAGGCGCGAAATGGCGTTGGCGATGAAGTTGCTGGGCAGGTAAATCGAATCCCCGGCAATCAGCCCGGCCGACGATTTGAGGATGTCGGGGTTGAGATATTGGACGCCGTTGATGTTGACGTTTCGGATGTAGTAGAGCTTCTGTGCCCCGCTCTGCCGCATGACGGGAGCGTCTTCCGGGAATGCGGGTTTTGCCGAGGCTGCGGTGTCTGCAGGATTCTGCTCCTGGGCGAATATATTCGTGCAGTACAGTGCGAGGACTGCGACTGCCGTAAATAGCTTACCGAAATAGTTCATCTATTTAAATCTAATCTTAACTTCATCTATTTTACCAACCCGAAACGTCGGTCGCGCCGGGCGTATTCCTCCATTGCACGGTCGAACTCCGCTTCCGTGAAATCGGGCCACAGGACCTGCGGAAAGTAGAGTTCGGCGTAGGATGCCTGCCAAAGCAGGAAATTGCTCAACCGGTGCTCGCCGCTCGTGCGGACGATCAAATCCGGATTGGGGTAGGGCGCCGTGTCGAGCGCTGCGCTGATCGTCCCCTCCGTAATCTCCTGCGGAGCCACTTCACCGGCGGCGACCCGTGCCGCGATGTGCTGCACGGCGCGCGTGATTTCACTGCGCGACGAGTAGTTGAGCGCCAGAATCAACGTCAGGGTCTTGCCTCCGGCCGTGCGTTGCTCGGCTTCGGAGAGGTAGCGCTGCACCTTTTCCGAAAAACGCGTGCGGTCGCCGATCATCCGGATTTCTACGCCCTGGCGTATCAGTTCGGGAGTTTCGTTGACCACGCTTTTACAGAAAAGCTCCATCAGCGCATCGACCTCGTGCTCGGGGCGTCCCCAGTTTTCGGTCGAGAACGCATAGAGCGTCAGGTACTTCACGCCCCAGCGCGCAGCTGCACGCAACGATGCCCGTACGGGCTCCACACCCGCGGCATGGCCCTCGTAACGCTCCTTGCCGCGCATCTCGGCCCAGCGGCCGTTGCCGTCCATGATGATGGCGACGTGTTGCGGTATGCGATTCTGCTCGCTCATATTAGGGCACAAATATAGGGAATAAAAATGAAAAATACCTATTTAATGAACAACTTTACACTGATTTCAGATAGGAGCGTCAACTGCGGATGTCTATGCCCCACATCATTTTATTCCGTAACGTGTCGTAAAATGATATATTGTGCGGGACAGCCAAAAAAATCTTCTGTTCAGCGCGTTTAATCGTGAATGCGGCCTCTTGGCCGATGGCGTAAACGCGGCTGTCGAGCGTCACGAACGCATCGGAGCGCCGCGCGTGTACTTGCAATGTGATAGTCGCCGAGTCGGGGATGACCACGGGACGCATGGTGAGGTTGTGCGGCGCCAGGGGCGAGATTACCAGGCAGGCGCAGGTCGGAGCCACGACGGGGCCGCCTGCGCTCAACGAGTAGGCGGTCGAGCCGGTCGGTGTCGAGACGATTACGCCGTCGCCGTGGTAGGTGGCTACCATCTGGCTGTCGACGTAGGTTTCGACCGAAATCATTCCCGCACCGTGGCGCTGCACGGTGAATTCGTTGAGCGCCAGTACGCTGCCGGGCTGGCGGGTGTAGCCGCCCTTGACCTCGAGCATCGAGCGGGGCTCGGTGGTGAGGTGCCCCGCGGCGATTTCTTCGAAAATCAAATCGAGTCCCGCACTGGGGGCGCTGGTCAGGAATCCCAGGTGTCCGGCGTTGATGCCCATTACGGGGATCGGAGCGCCGCAAAGGCGCTGTACCCCTTCGAGCAGGGTGCCGTCGCCGCCGTAGCAGACCATCACCGTGTCGGCGGGTTGTTCGCCGACGTGCTGTCCATATGTTTTTTCAGGCGGAATTGGGATACCCGTGAACTCGCTTACGAGCGGGGCGAACTCTTCGTTGACGGCGTATTCGAACCCGAAAAGACGGAGCGCGTCGAACAACTGGCGGATCTCCGCGGCGGTATGGGCTAACTGCCTGCGGGAAAAAAGTATGATTTTCATCGGCGGAGTTTCGAAAAAATAAGTAACTTTACCACGCCAAGGCGACGCAGGGAGCCGTTCGTGCTCCGCCCGGATCGCCCGGCGCAATTTGGTTCTACATCGTGACGGCATGGTTCGTGCTCCGGTTCGTCCGGCGGCAGCGAAGCCTGCAGTCATACGTGCAAATATACGGATTTTTATGACAAAGTTAAGTGTAAACATCAATAAGATTGCCGTAGTGCGCAATTCGCGCGGCGGGAATCTGCCCGACGTGGTGCAAACGGCCCTCGACATCGAGCGTTTCGGCGCCGACGGCATCACGGTGCATCCGCGTCCCGACGCCCGCCATATCCGTTACGACGACGTGCGGAACCTGAAGCGGGTGCTCGCCACCGAATTCAACATCGAGGGCAATCCGATTCCGGATTTCATCGACCTCGTGCTGGAGGTCGTCCCGACGCAGGTGACCCTCGTGCCCGACGCCCACGACGCCATCACTTCGAACGCCGGATGGGATACCGTCGCCAACCGGGACTTCCTGACCGGGGTTGCGGCGCGCTTTCATGAAAAGGGCATCCGGGTTTCGATTTTCGTCGACCCCGACCCGGCGATGGTCGCGGGAGCCAAAGCCTGCGGCGCCGACCGGGTGGAGCTCTATACCGAGGCCTTTGCCCGCGAGTACCCCGCCGGCCCGGAGGCTGCGCTGGCTCCCTATCTCGCCGCCGCCGAAGAGGCGCGCCGGCAGGGGCTGGGGCTCAATGCAGGGCACGACCTGAACCTGGAAAACCTGCGTTTCTTCGTCAGCCGCATCCCGTGGACGGACGAGGTGTCGATCGGCCATGCGCTGATTTGCGATGCGCTCCGGTACGGATTGGAGAATACCGTACAGTTGTATAAACGCGAACTCAAATTTTAGTTATTAGTTAGATAGAAGCCGACCATGAAAAAAATCATTCTCCTCGCAGCGGCCCTCCTCTGTGCGGCCGCATCGTTCGCCCAGAGCGAATACAATTACCAGCGCCGCAGTTTGTTCGAACAGCTTCCGATACGGGGCAACGACATTGTTTTCCTCGGCAACAGCATCACCGATTACGGCGAATGGCAGGAGTTGTTCAACAACCGCCATATCAAGAACCGCGGTATCAGCGGCGACCGTTCGGGCTGGATGCTCGACCGTCTCGACCCGATTATCGAGGGCCATCCGAAGAAGTTGTTCCTGATGATTGGCACGAACGACCTGGCCGCCGGCATTTCGCCCGGGGAGGTGGCGCGCAATATCGAAAAAATCCTCGACCGCTTCCAGGAAGAGTCGCCCTGGACGAAGATATATGTGCAGAGTATCTTCCCGGTGAACGGCGTGGATACCAAGGCCAAGCCCCGCAACCATTGGAAGAAAGGCGCCGAAATCATCGAAACCAACAAATTGATTGAAGCGCTCTGCGAGGGCCGCAAGAATGTCCTTTACATCGACGTCTATTCGGCGCTGGCCGATGAAAAAGGCATGCTCGACAAACGCTATACGAACGACGGGCTGCACCTGATGGGCGAGGGGTACCTCGTCTGGAAGGGAGTCATCGAAAAATACGTGAAATAGCCGCGTGCCGCTGTCGAATCCCATATTCAGTCAAATCTCGCGTATCGCCGGCGAACAGGGGGTAAAGGCCTTTGTCGTCGGCGGTTACGTGCGCGATTATTACCTGCGGCGCCCCTCGACCGACATCGACGTGGTGGTCGTGGGGAGCGGTATCGAACTGGCCGAGGCGCTGGGGAAGGAACTGCATGCCCGGGTCTCCGTATTCAAGACTTTCGGCACGGCGATGCTCCGCGCCGGAGGAGTCGAGGTCGAATTCGTGGGGGCGCGCCGGGAGTCCTATACGCATGATTCGCGCAAACCGCAGGTCGAGGCCGGAACGCTCGGGGACGACCAGCGCCGGCGCGACTTCACAATCAATGCCATGGCGTGGTCGCTCAACGCCGGTTCGTTCGGCGAGCTGGTCGATCCGTTCGACGGGATGGACGATTTGGAGGAGTGTATCATCCGCACGCCGTGCGATCCCGACATTACCTTTTCCGACGATCCCCTGCGCATGATGCGGGCCGTGCGTTTCGCCGCGCAGCTGGGATTTGAAATCGAAGGGGAAACGTTCGATGCGATATGCCGCAATGCGCAGCGTATCAAGATTGTATCGCGCGAGCGCATCGCCACCGAACTCAACAAGATTGTCCTGTCGCCCGTGCCCTCCATCGGCTTCGAATTGCTGGAGCTGACCGGGCTGCTGAAGTTGATTTTCCCCGAGATGCACAACCTCAAGGGGGTGGAGAAGCGCGGCACGCATGCCCACAAGGACAATTTTATCCATACGCTCAAGGTGCTGGACAATGTGGCCAGACGCAGCGACGACCTGTGGCTGCGCTGGGCCGCCGTGCTGCACGACATCGCCAAGCCCCTGACCAAAGCCTACGACCCCAAAGTCGGCTGGACGTTCCACGGACACGAAGTCGTGGGCTCGAAAATGGTTCCGGCGATTTTCCGTCAGCTGAAACTTCCCCTGAACGAACATATGAAATTCGTGCAGAAGCTGGTTTTCCTGCACCTGCGGCCGATTATCCTCTCGGAGGAGATGGTGACCGACTCGGCCGTGCGCAGGCTGCTGTTCGAAGCCGGGGACGATGTCGAGAAACTGATGACGCTGTGCGAGGCCGACATCACCTCGGGCATCGACGCCAAGGTGAAGCGCTACCTCTCCAACTTCGAGCTGGTGCGCCGCAAGATGAAAGACCTCGAGGAGCGTGACCGCATCCGCAACTTCCAGCCCCCGATTACGGGTGAGATTATCATGCAGACCTACGGCATCGGGCCGTGCCGTGCAATCGGCGATATCAAGGAGGTGATTAAAAATGCCATCCTCGACGGCGAGATCCCCAACGACTACGATGCGGCCTATGCCCTGATGGAGCGTTTGGCGGCGGAGCGGGGACTGATGAAAAAAGAGGCTGCCGGAGCGGGTACGCCGGAAAAGTAGGGGCATTGCCCGCCGGGCGGTGACGTACGTGACGAATGCTTGAAAAGGCGGGGATTAGTCCCTGCCTTTTTTGTTTTGCATCTCCGCCTCCAGCTGTGCCCGCGATTTCGATTTGGTCACGAGCCACACCCCGACGAAAACGCACAGGGCCGCGGCGCCTTTGGTAAACCCGAACGTATCGAGCCCGACGGCGACCGTGAAGAGCACCGCCACGACGGGCTGCACGTAATTGTACATCGAAACGACGGTCGGTCGCAGGTAACGCTGGCCGGTCGGCACCATGAGGTAGGATAGGAATGTCGCCCCGCCGACTACGTAGGTGATTCCTGCCCATGTGCGCGGCGTCATTCCGGCGTAGTCGACTTCGGCCAGCGGCCGGTGGTAAATCACGACGGCGGCGACGGCGGCGAAGAGGAACATCCACTTCATCGTCGTTACGGGTGAATAGCGGATGATTACGTTGCGGAATGCCGTGAGGTAGGTGGCGTAGCAGACGGCGCTGACGATGCACAGCACGTCGCCCGTGACGCTCGATGTGTGGCCGGTGCCGTGCTGGCTGACGAGAATCAGCAGCAGCGCCCCGGCGCATCCGAGCAGTACGCCGCCGGCCTTGAGCCATGTGATCGGTTCGCGCAGGAAGAGCGTCGCCAGCACCATCGTCAGCACGGGGACGATGGTGGCGATGATCGACGTGTCGATGGGCGAAGTGAGCGACAGTCCCCACAGGAAGAGCATCTGGTTCAACTGGATGCCGAATACCGAGGCGAACAGCAGCAGCACGACGTCGCGCGGTGCGACCTTTTCGCGCGGCAGGAACAGCGATACCGTCCAAAACAACAGGCAGGCCCCGAGCATGCGGTAGGCGCTCAATGCGAAAGGACTGATTCCCTGTGTGTTGTATTCGGATCGGAGCACGCTTTTGCAGATCGGTGCGTTGAGGCCCCAAACGATATTGGCGACCCACAGGGCCGCATGTCCTTTCAGTTTTCCTTTGTCCATGTCGCGCGTGGGTTCAGTGCGGCAAATATAGGTAAAATTTGGTGTAAAAATTGCCCCGTGTGACTTTTGTGAGTAAAACACGCTATAATCTCGACCTGGTATTTGCCAACATCTTTTTCGGAGCGAATTTCTCGTTCTACGTATCGCTTACGCGCAACTACCTCGACTTCCAGCAGATATTCATGCTGCAGGTGCTTTCGGCCGCATTTTTCTTTATTCCGTTCGCCCTTTTTTCGAAGCAGTCCTACCGCATTACATGGCGCGATGCGGGCAATATCCTGGTCGTTACGCTGCTGATTGTCTACGGCTGGATGTACATGCTGCTCTGGGGCTCGTCCTATACCTCGCCCATCGACGCTTCGATTATCTCGACCCTGGGCCCGGCCTTTACGCTGATTATGGATCACCTCATGCACCCGCACAAATATATCAAGGCGCGGGTCGTGGGGGTGGTCTGCGCATTGATCGGGGCCGCAATCCTGCTTTTCGACCACGGTTTCGTGCTTACGCACGGCAGCCGTGCCTACGGCAATGCGCTGGTGCTCGTCGCGGTGGTGGCGATTGCCATCAATACGGTGATTATCAAACCCCAGCTCGAACGGCTGGGGACGCTGGTGGTGATGGGGTGGTACTATATCATCGGGCTGGCCGTGACGGCCCCCTTTTTCTGGAAATACATTGCCCACACGCCGTTCCTGCACCTGCCGTTCCAGGCGCAGTTCGAACTGGCCTATATCCTGATTCTGGGCACGGTGCTGCCGATGTACCTGCTCTACCGCGGTACCGAGAAACTCACCTCGGTGCATACGGCCCTCTACCGCTACATCCAGCCCGTCATCGCGGGTATTCTGGCCATTGTCCGCGGGCAGGCCGTTTTCGACACGGCCAATGTCGTGGCGCTGGCTTTTATCTTCACGGGGGTGGTGCTGGTGGTGATCGGCTATAAATATTATGTCCGCCACGGAATGCCTGCCGTGGGGCACGACGGAAAGCTGCGCACCTAATCGGCGAGCAGCCGTGCGCGCCAGGCATCGGGCACGGGGATGCTTTCCTGTTGCGCGAAGTCGAAAGCGACCATCACCGAACGGCTTTCGCTGCGCACCTGGTCGCCGACGAGCAGCTGCTGCAGGAGCGTGAGGCTTTTGTTGCCGATTTTCTCGCAGGTCGTGGTGACGCGCACCTCGTCGTTCAGCCGGATTTGTCCCATGTAGGAGGTGGTGGTCGATACGGTGACGATACGCAGGTCGCCGAGCAGCACTTCGGCTCCGAGCACCTTTTGGTAGTACTCCAGTTTGCCGACGTCGAAGTACATCTGCTGCGACACGTTGTTGACGTGCTGGAACGGATCGATGTCCGAAAAACGTTTCTGTACGGCGGTTTCCAGTATTTTTGCCATTGTTATTCGCGGATGATTTTCACTTCGCCGCCCTCGCCGAAAGCGATGATGGACGACGCTTTTTTCGTGGGCTTGCCCTCGAAGCGGGGGTTGACGACGAAATCGACCCCATCGATAATCTCGCGCGACACTTCGGCGAGGCCGGCGGGCGTCGCCTCGCCCGAGATGTTGGCCGAGGTCGAAACGATCGGGCGGCCCAGTCCCCGGAGTACCCGGCGGCAGAATTCGTGGTCGGGGATGCGCACGCCGAGCGTACCCTCTTCGGGAATCAGGTTCTCTGCAACGCCCGCTGCGCCCGGCAGGATTGCCGTCAGGGGGCTGGTCGCCAGTTCCATGACCTCGAATGCGATGCCCGGCGCCTTGTCGACGTAGCGCACGACCATGTCGGACGAGGCGCACAGCACGAGCATCGATTTCTTGTTTTCGCTCCGTTTGAGTTTGTAGATGCGATCCACGGCTTCGGCATTCGTCGCGTCGCAGCCCAGTCCCCAGACCGTGTCGGTGGGGTAGAGGATGATGCCGCCCTCTTTCAGCACGCGGATGGCCTCGCCGGCCTCCCGCTGCAATTCGGTTTCGTTTTGCATGTTCGTTATTTTACGGGCAGAATCTCGATCCAGTAGTCGTCGGGATCGTTGATGAAGTAGAGCCCCATCGCGTGGTTTTCGTAGCAGATGCAGCCCATGGCGCGGTGGTATTCGCGGACGGCGTCGTAGTCGCCCGCCACGCGCATGCACAGGTGGCTTTCGTTCTCGCCCAGCTCGTAGGCCCCGGTGTGGTCGCGCAGCCACGTCAACTCGAGGCGGAACGGCGTTTGCCCGTCGCCCAGGTAGGCAAGGATGAAACTTCCGTCGGCCGCCTCCTTGCGGCTGATTTCTTTCAGACCCAGCGCCCTGTCGTAGAACTCCAGGCTCCGGCCGAGGTCGGTGACGTTGATGTTGAAATGGTCGAATCTGCTTTTGATTTCCATACTTCACGATTTTTATCCGCACAAAATTACACAAATATCATGAAATACGTATATGCCCGCCATCATATAAATTTTAACTATAATTCTTATTTTTTAATGCTTAATTTTATACCTTTGTGGCACGAATAAAAAAATAATAACGAATAATTCATATGGGAAGAGCTTTTGAGTATCGCAAGGCGCGGAAAATGAAGCGCTGGGGGCACATGGCCCGTACGTTCACCAAAATCGGTAAGGAAATCGAGATTGCCGTGAAAGCCGGCGGCCCCGATCCCTCGGGCAACACCCGCCTGCGCATCCTGATGCAGAATGCCAAGGCCGAGAACATGCCCAAGGAGAACGTCGAAAGGGCCATCAAACGTGCCACCGAGAAAGACGCCGCCGATTACAAGGAGGTCGTTTACGAAGGATACGGCCCCCACGGCATCGCATTCCTGGTGGAAACGGCGACCGACAATACCAACCGTACGGTGGCCAACGTGCGCATGTACTTCAACAAGTGCGGTGGTACGCTGGGCAACAGCGGCAGCGTGGCATTCATGTTCGACCACAAGTGCGTGTTCAAGTTCCACGCGGCGGAGGGTGCCGACATGGAGGAGATGGAACTCGAAATGATCGACCTGGGGGTCGACGAGTTTTATCCCGAAGAGGACGGCGTGACGGCATACGCTCCCTACGAGTCGTTCGGCGCAATCCAGAAATGGCTCGACGACAAGGGCTACGAGATTGTATCTGGAGAGTCGGTATACCTGCCGACCGATACCAAGGAGCTCGATGCCGAAGGCCGCGAATCGGTCGAGAAGCTCGTCGAGAAACTCGAGGAGGACGACGACGTGACCAACGTTTACCATAATATGAAAGAGGTCGACGAGGAGTAATTTTCGTTCCGGCCTTTTTTATCCGGCTTCGGGCGGGGCGGCGCATTTGCGCTGCCCCGCTTTCGTTTGCCCCGCCCCGTGTCTGCCGCGGATTTGTTGGCTTGCGAATTGCAGGAGAGAAGCCGGCGAGCAGAAAAATTTGTCGGACGGATGCTCATAAAGTATGGCTAAATATCGGATAATTGCGACCTTTCGGGATAAAATCTGAAAGCTTATGGCAAAAGTGAGTGTGAAATTAAGAACATCGGCCGTTTCCGGCAACAAGGGAGTTATCTGTTATCAACTGACACACCGCCGCGAGATACGGCGGCTGACTTCGGGGATTCGCCTGCTTCCCGGGCAGTGGGATGCTTCGGCGCAGCGGATTATCGCGTCGGAACCGGACGACGCAGCGGGCCTGCAGCGCCGTATCGAGGGCGACCTGAATTCGCTGCGCCGGATTATCCGCGAACTGGACGCTGCGGGGATGCCCTATACCGTCCGTGATATTGTGTCCCGGTTCCGGCTCCCGTCGAGCAATTTCCCGGTGTTGTCGTTTATTCGGACGCAAATCGGACAACTGGCCGTCGACAACCGTTTCGGGACGGCACGGAACTACCAGCGTGCGCTCAACAGTTTCTCCGCATTCCTGGGGGATGCCGATATTCCGTTTGCAGCCTTTACGGAATCGTTGGTCGGAGAGTACAATGCCTATTTGAAGCGCCGCGGCGTCGTGCGCAACACGATTTCGTTTTATATGCGCATCCTTCGCTCCATTTATAATAAAGCGGTGAAGCTGCACCTGGCCGAACAAACCTTTCCTTTTCAGAACGTATATACCGGAATCGACCGTACATGCAAACGAGCCGTCGGCGAGGAGGTCATCTGCCGCTTGAACCGGCTCGACCTGCGTGATTCCGCAGCGCTTTCGTTCGCCCGCGACCTGTTCATCTTCAGTTACGGTACGCGCGGGATGGCGTTCGTCGACCTGGCTTATCTCCGTAAAACGAATGTCTGCGGCGACATGCTTCGCTATACCCGCCATAAAACGGGACAGCAGTTGAGCGTGCGGCTGGAATCGTGCATAAAGAAAATTGCCGTCCGGTATGCGGACCGCTCGCGCAGCCTGCCCTACCTGTTTCCGATTCTGACCTCCGAGGATCCCGTGCAGGCCTATGCGCAGTATCAGGTCGCTTTGAACTATTATAACCGGTTGCTGAAAAAACTCTCGAAACGCCTGAAACTCGAGCAGGGGCTCTCGTCCTATACGTCGCGGCACAGCTGGGCGACAGCCGCCCGTAACCACAACGTTCCGCTGCCGGTCATCAGCGCCGGAATGGGGCACACTTCGGAACGGACGACGCAGATTTACCTGATGATGTTGGAAAATTCGGTGATAGACCGGGCTAATCATGGAATCGTGGCCTCTTTGGAGCGGTACGTTTCTTTGTAAGAAACCATACACCTTTATCAAGACGTTTAATAACAAATTATTACGGGGATTTTGCGCGGCAGTTTTTAGAAACCTTTTTCCGATTTTTTACTGCTTTTTCCGGTGCTGATGCAGATTCTTTTTACAGCAGTATGAAAAATGGCAGGCAAAGGCGCATTTGATGATAATTTTGAATCGGATGATATAACTTATTGTGAATCAATAGGTATTTTCGAGGGGGGGGGTATTTTTTCAATACAATATTTCCCGTTTTGTTTGGTTGCTGTAATAATATTATTTACTTTTGCCGGAGAATCGTATGGTTTCTTACAAAGAAACAGGTACGTCTGAAATCGCTGTGTCTGGAACTGTGGGCTTGTATGTGATTGAGTTTCATCGTTTTAAGATGTGCTCAAAGCCCCGGGGGTGTATGCTGTCTCCAAAAAAAACGGTAAGAAAGTGGAACTGTCGACCAAGAAAACGGAAGAGGCCGTCTGGTTTGCAATGCGGGTCACCTACAAAAGGGAGTTGATTGCAAAGCAGTTGTTGGAGCGACAATCCATCGAAACCTTTATTCCCATGCGGTATGAAACCCGCCGGAGCGGTATGCGGAAAAAACATGAACTCGTCCCTGTCATCCACAACCTGATTTTCGTACACACGGAGCAGTCGAAGATACAGCGGGCCAAAGAACGGATTCCGTTCCTGCAGTACATGACGTGCTCGGGCAGCGGTGAAAAAATCATAGTTCCCGAAGACCAGATGCAGCGTTTTATCGCAGTCGCGGGAACTTACGACGAACAACTGATTTATTTCCGGGACGATGAGGTCAACCTGGCCAAAGGCGTGAAAGTGCGGATTTGCGGCGGCGAATTCGATGGTCAGGAAGGCGTCTTCCTCAAAGTCAAAGGAGCACGTGATAAGCGTGTTGTTATTGCTATCCAAGGGGTTGTAGCCGTGGCGACGGCAAGCGTCCACCCCTCCCAGATAGAGATTATTCCATAAATCTGGCCGCTTTGGCGGTCAGGGAGTATGAAAACTGAACCCTTGCAATCCTTATTGCCGGGCGTATTGCGTACGCGTCCGGATGTTTGTAGCAGCACCGATTGGTTGCTGTCGCTTTGTCGCGTCTATACGTCGCTCTACGATTTGGTAGCGACGAACGACCTCGAAAAAGAGTTCGGACGCAGGGCGGAATACGCCGAAAGGGCGGATGAATTGCTTCACGTCCTTCTTCTGAAAATCACCTCTACCGACGAGCCGGCATTGCGGAGCGCACTGATTTCGGCCACGTATGCCCTGATTTGCGGAACGACGTTCGCAGCAGGTGCGAAACTGGACGACTGCCGCGAACAGACGGTACGGCTATTTTATGATTATGCCGATGCGGACGAACCGCACGGCCTTGTAAGAACAGGCATCTGCCGCTGTATTTCGGATATGTTGTATCCCGAGATACCGGAAGGGGATGCCTGTTTCCGTTTTTTTCGCACCTCCGTCCGGGAATGGGCCGGGGCATTGTCTGCGGTCGGCTGCTGGACCGGTATCCCTTTCGATGTCGCTTTGGAGCGTATCGAGGTGATGAACCGCAATTCGTACATGTTCCTCGACCGTACGTACGACGGAGCGGTCAAACGGGCATTCGAATATTACCGGCAGCGTCTTACCGTCCCCCGGGATCCGGGGAATTTCGACGAATGTTATCTGCAGACGCTGGGACGGCTGTACGACGTCGCCCTGCAGGGGAATGCCTATGCCCCCGATACCGTCCTGGCAGGACGTATAGCCCGGTTTATGGGCGACTACGCCCGGATGCAGCCGGAACGGAACGACGAGTGGCTTTACAGCACCTCCTATGTCGTTCATAACCTCGCCGGGGAGATTGCCGGACAGCTGCAGCAGGGGGGCTTGCAGCATATCCCGGAGGTGTCGGTACAGGCAAATGCGGGGTTTGATATATAACTTGTTATGAGAAAGTTATATCCAATTATATTCGATATTGAAATTATGATAAGGTTGCAGAGGCAATTTGTGACTTGGTGATTGTGCAGACAACTTTAATGCTGGAAAAAATATGTCGGAAGACTGGTAAAATATCAAAATCATGGAATTGTTCGATTATTTAAAATTAATTGCGCCACCGTTCCTTGTTTCATTGATTGCAGTAGGAATTGTCCATCCGTCGATAGTCAAGATAGCCAAAATCAAGGGGATCGTCGATACCCCGAATGCCCGTAAATTACAGAAAGAGCCGGTTCCGGTATTAGGCGGCACGGCGGTTTTTTTCGGAATGTTCATGAGTTTGTCTATCGCCAATGCATTGGCCGCGTGTTCGGGGTTGTATGTCCTGATGAGCGTCATGATGCTGATGCTTTATTTGGGAACGATTGACGATATTCTCGACCTGCGGCCCCGGATTCGGTTTGTCATCCAAATCATTGCTGCTCTGGCATTGGTGTATCTGGGCGGAGGCAATTACAAAATAGAGAGCATGCTCGGACTGTGGGGTATCTGTGTGCTGCCGCAATGGAGCGCTGTATTGCTCACCGTGTTCGCGATTGTCGGGATTGTCAATGCGATTAATCTTATCGACGGGGTCGACGGTCTGTGCTCGGGCTTCGGCGTAATGTCCGGCATCATCTTTTTGGTCGCATTTTTATATGTCGGCGACTATACGATGGTGCTTCTGTGTGCTTCTTTGATCGGAGCCCTTATCCTTTTCTTTTTCCATAATGTTTTCGGGTTAAGAACTAAAATGTTCATCGGTGACGGGGGAACACTCGTTGTAGGCATCATTATCGCAGCCTGCGTCATCCGCCTGATACACGCCGTGTACATACAGCACGACATGGCGCCGGTAAACGAATGGGCGTCGGTTATACCTTTTACGCTCGCGGTGTTATCGGTTCCCGTATTTGATACACTGCGTGTGATGAGCGCCCGTATGCTCAAGAGGAAATCGCCTTTCCATCCGGATAAAACACACCTGCACCACATGTTCATCGAGTTGGGATTTTCGCACGTGCTTACTACGGCGAGTATCCTGATACTGAATTTATTGGTTGTCGTTATCTGGCTGCTGATATATTTCAACGGGGGATCGGCAGATATACAGGCCGTGGCTGTCCTGCTGGCAGGGACTGGCTTTACGTCCGGACTCTATTATACCGTACAATGGTTTCGGCGCCGGAATCCGGACGCTTATGCCCGTATGGTCGACTATATTCATTCGAAACAGCCCCGGCGTGACGGGTGGTTTCTGACAATGCAGAAAATCATAGACAAAATATAATAACCGATGAAAGGCATTGTATTGGCAGGGGGTAGCGGTAGTCGCCTGTATCCTATAACG
>ERZ791875.831-NODE-831-length-26570-cov-3.023949_pt1 | contig 26570 bp, 17 predicted proteins | sample MGYA00510278_ERZ791875 | MGnify/ENA primary metagenome ERZ791875 (study PRJEB30046, sample SAMN00792078) | human gut metagenome | study: EMG produced TPA metagenomics assembly of the A metagenome-wide association study of gut microbiota in type 2...
GCGAAAAAGTCCCTTTTTGAGGTCAAAAAAGCGGATTAACATTTGTTTTGTTTCGACTGTCTTTTGAGCCTGAAAAAAGCGTTTTATACAATAAGTCCCTTTCATTCCTCCGGTAGCATTGCCAGCGCCTTGTCTTCGTTTGCCTCCATGATTTCGCGTTCTCCCGGACCTTTGTCGTTGATGCCGCAGAGGTGGAGGATACCGTGGATGATGGTGCGGTGGAGCTCTTCGTTGTAGTCGGTATGGAATGTTTCGGAGTTGGTCCGGACAGTGTCCAGGCTAATGAACAGATCGCCGGAGATTTTATCCCCGCTGGTGTAGTCGAATGTGATGATATCCGTATAATAATCGTGCTGGAGGTATTGGCGGTTTACTTCCAGGATTTTCTCGTCGGAACAGAAGATATAGCTGATGTCGCCCGTTTTTTTCCCGTATGTGGCGGCTACTGCCTTGATCCAGTTGCTGACCGTTCTCTTTTTGATTGCCGGAAGCTTCGTGTCTTCCGCGTAAAATGCTATTGCCATAAGTTTCCTGTTGTTTCTATTGTTTGTAAATTGTTATTCCAACCCTATCGATATGTGCTTTTAAATCGGGGTTTGTAATGGATGAGTAGGAGAGAAGGTCAACGAAAAACGGAAGGAGAGATTCTTCGAATGCTCCTGCGAGGCTACACAAGTCTTCTCTCGTCAAGTTAGAGCCTTTGATTGCAAGGTCTATGTCCGAACCTGGCTTGTAATTGCCTTTTGCCCTTGAACCGAACACGATAACTTCCTCGACGTGCGGATATTGGGAACAGATCCGATTGATGATTTCCTTATGATCGGGTGTAAGCCCTAATCGTATGATTGTATCTCCAGCCATGCGTGTAACTCCTTTAATAGAGGAAAATATTTTGTTTGAATATTGTTCGTGACCAGTAGGGCCGTTGCCTCGTCATACGTATGAGTTGTCAGATTCCGGTCGTTCAGGGCTTGTAACCAAATGTCGCCGTCCCGGATATAACCGGATTGGAACGCTTGCCGCAAGGTGGCGCGCGGGGAGGGACATGTGAATCCTTCCGCTTCCAGGTAATCTTTCAGGGTTTTCCATGAAAGTTCGAACGTGAACTCATAGATCTGTACCAGTCCGGCTTGCAAGACGAAATTGTCCGGGTCATTCCGTATGATCCGGATCGCCTCGTTTAGCCGGAGGAAAGCTTTGTCGAAGTTCTGAAAACGTTGTTTCCAGCGTATATCTTGTTGTTCCATGTTCTTTCTCTATATTTAACAGGACGAAGATACGAAATTTTCAGGTAAAAAACAGATACGTCATCGCAACCGCCGCAATCGCCCCGGCAAGGTCTGCCAAGAGGGAACATTGTACCGTGTAGCGTGTATTGCGTATGCCGACGCTGCCGTAATAGAGGGCGACGACGTAAAAGGTTGTGTCGCTTGAGCCTTGTACGATGGAGGAGAGGCGACCAACGAACGAGTCGGCCCCGTATGTGTTCATGGCGTCGAGCATCATTCCCCGTGCTCCGCTGCCGCTAAGCGGTTTCATCAGCATTGTGGGCAGGCCTTCTACGAATTTCGTGTCTAATCCAGCGGCCGAAACTCCCATGCGGATGCCGTCTATCAGAAAATCCATCGCGCCCGAAGCCCTGAATATTCCGATGGCAACCAATACGGCAATGAGGTAGGGGATGATGGTGACAGCTGTCTTGAACCCTTCTTTGGCTCCTTCGATAAACGTGTCGTACACATTGATTTTCTTCCGGATTCCACTGATGATAAAGCCACAGATAATCGTGAAAAGCAATGTATTGGCAAATAGGGTGGAGTAGAGGGACACCTGTTCCTGTTCCAGCGAGTTGAACAGCCAGACCAGTCCGCCGATAAACAACGCAAGCCCTCCGAAAAACAGTAGCAGGTTCCGTTGCAGGATATTGATCCGCTGCTTGATGCAGACGGCCAGTATGGCGACGAGAGTGGAGGTGAAGGTCGCCAGCATGATCGGGAGGAATATATCCGAAGGGTTGGCGGCTCCCATCTGTGCCCTGTACATCATGATGGTGATCGGGATCAGTGTCAGGCCCGAAGCGTTGATACAAAGAAACATGATCATCGGATTGCTGGCGGAATCCTTTTCCGCATTCAGCTCCTGGAGCTGCTGCATCGCCTTCAGTCCCATCGGCGTGGCGGCATTATCCAACCCTAACAGGTTTGCCGAAAGGTTCATGAAGATGGAACCTGTCACCGGATGGTCTTTGGGGATTCCCGGGAAGAGCTTGCTGAATACGGGAGCTGCCAGGCGGGCAAAGGACTGGATCACACCTCCTTTTTCCCCGATTTTCATAATGCCGAGCCAGAGGGACAGGATTCCTGTCAGGCCGAGGGATATCTCGAATCCCGTCTTTGCCGAGGCAAAAGAGGCATTGATGATTTGGGTGAACACTTCCGTGTCTCCGCCGATGACCAGTTTGCAGAGTGCCACCACGAAGGCTATCAGAAAGAAGGCAATCCAGATGTAATTTAGAACCATAGCTGTTGTTGACAGGTAATAAGATACTTGTTAATGGTTACAAAAATAGGAAATAATCGGCTTTATCGGAAAAAGATGCCGGGAAATGGACAATTGTTTGTTTAGTTGTAAAAAGCTGACTACATTTGAAAGATGAATACTTGTGTTTTATCAATTCAAATTTAGAGTGAAGTATGAGGAATAGAATTGGGTTAGCCTTTCTGCTTATATGGTTTTCTGCAATAGCTTTTGCAGCCGATTATACCTATGAGCGTAATGTCTCTTATCGTGGGAATGCGGAGGATGAATATGCCTCCAAGATGTGCCGTCTGGATATCGCTTACCAGCCGGGAGTGAAAGATGTGCCGGTTGTCGTCTGGTTTCATGGCGGCGGACTGACGGGTGGAAGCCGGGAAGTCCCGACGCAACTGCTGACGGATAATATGGTGGTCGTCGGTGTTGAATATCGCCTGTCGCCACATGTGAAAACGATGGATATCGTGGATGATGCCGCAGCAGCAATCGCCTGGGTGTTCGATAATATCGGCAAATACGGGGGCAACACCTCCTCTATCTATATCGCCGGCCACTCTGCCGGAGGTTATCTGGTCGATATGGTCGGCCTGGATAAGAAACTGCTCGCCCGTTATGGGAAAGATGCCGACAAGCTGGCCGGAATCATCCCTTTCAGCGGTCAGGTGATCACGCATTTCGAAACCCGCAACCAACAAGGGCTGAAACCTTTGCAGCCTACGATCGACGAGACAGCGCCTTTGTATCATGTGCGGAAAGACTGCGCCCCCATCCTGATCCTCTCCGGCGATCGCGAAAAAGAACTCTATGGCCGCTACGAAGAAGCCGCCTACTTCTACCGTCTCTTCAAACTCTTAGGCCATCCTGATGTGACCCTCTATGAATTAGGCGGTTTCGACCACGGCTCCATGTGTGCGGCCGGTTTCCCGCTCGCTATCCAGTTTATCAGAGAGCACGAAAAGAAGAAATAAAGTAATAGATAATTTTGTACTTTTGTATTTGATAAAAGAACTGCTTATGACAAAGATATTAGTTACCTACGACATGTTTCGCGAGGGTTTTACCGAGCTGGAAAGCAAGTATGAGGTTACTTTTCCGGAAGGAAGAGACTTCACGTATGAAGAAGTTTTTGAGATGATACCGGAGTACGATGTGTTGTGCTCGATGTTCGATTTCCCTGTAAACAAGGAATTGGTGGATCATGCACCCAATTTGAAATTAGTGGCCAACTATGCCGTCGGCTATAACAATATCGACGTCGCTTATTGCCTCGAAAAAGGCATTACGGTTGCGAATACTCCCGACCCGGTAACAGCCCCTACTGCCAACCTCGCGCTCGGACTTATGCTCGATGTAGCCCGTCGCATCACGGAATGTGACCGTAAACTGCGCACGCTGGGCCACGACATGAAGGTCGGTGTATTGGAAAATCTGGGTATCAACGTAACCGGAAAGACATTGGGTATTATCGGTATGGGACGTATCGGGAAAGCACTTGCCAAACGGGCGAATGCCTGCGGAATGGAAGTCCTCTACCATAACCGCCGCCAGCTCTATGTCGAGGAGGAAACGAAGCTGAACGTGACGTATGCCTCTATGGAGGAACTGCTCGCCCAGTCCGATTATGTCTCGTTGAATGCCCCCTATACTCCGGAAACCTATCATATCATCGGTGAAGCCGAACTGAAACAGATGAAACCGACCGCTGTCCTGATCAACACCGCACGTGGTCCGCTGGTCGATGAAAAGGCCTTAGTACAGGCTTTGAAAGACGGGACGATTCATGGAGCCGGCCTGGATGTATTTGAGTTTGGCGACTATCCTTCACCCGAACTATTGGAAATGGACAATGTGGTCCTTACCCCTCATATCGGTACGCAGACATTAGAAACGCGTATCATTATGGCCCGTACGGTCTGTAATAACGTAATCGGATTCCTGGAAGGCGACCGTCCTGTGTCACGGGTCCTGCGTCCATGACGGCGGATTTCGTATTGAGTGAACTGCAATCGGTCGGCTCGCCGGAGAAAGCTGTCCACCTGAGCCGCTTCTTTAAGACCGGACCGGGGCAATATGGCGAAGGCGACCGCTTCTTAGGCGTCGTTGTGCCGCAAACTCGCAGTGTGGCGAAAGCCAATAAAGCGATGCCTTTCGACGAATTGCAGCGTTTGCTGGACAGCCCCTGGCACGAGGCGCGTCTTTGTGCCTTGCTGATTCTGGTCTATCGTACCCAGAACCGGAAAATAACCGTTGAAGAGCGGGAAAAGATTTATCATTTCTATCTGAAGAATACGCGCCGGTGCAATAACTGGGACCTCGTGGATCTCTCCTGCCGGGATGTTGTCGGCGAGTATCTCGTGGATAAGGATCGTTCCATTCTGTATGAACTGGCTGAAAGCGATAACCTCTGGGAGCAGCGGATCTCTATTGTCTGCACCTGGGCTTTTATCCATCGCTCGGATTTCACCGATACGCTTGCGCTTGCCGAGAAACTGATGACGCATAAACACGACTTGATGCATAAAGCTGTGGGCTGGATGCTTCGTGAGGTCGGAAAGAAAGATCGCGATACACTTACCGACTTTTTAGAACGCAATGCGACACTACTTCCCCGGACGGCCCTTCGCTATGCCATCGAGCATTACCCCGAAGACCAGCGGCAGTATTTCCTGAAAAAGAAATGACCGGATGGATAAACAGACTGAAAAGCGCCTGAAAGAATGGGCGGGAACGTATAATGTGAAGTCTTTTATTCCGGATGATCCGGTTCAGTTCCCCCACCGCTATACGGAGAAACGGGACATCGAGATATCTGCTTTTATCACCTCCTGGATATCCTACGGACGGCGTGAACTGATCCTCCGGAAAGCCGGTTGGCTGCATGACCGGATGGGCGGAAGTCCTTATGAATGGATTGTGTCCGGACGTTACAAAGAATTGGTTTCAGATGTCCCTGCAGGCAAGCGGGATACGTTCTATCGCTTTTATACACATTCGGACCTGCGTGATTTGTGTGACCGCTTGAACGCTATCTATGGGGAATATGATTCCCTGGAAGACGCTTTGGCGGCGAGCCCCCACCCGAATCCGGTCATGAAGCTACAGGATTTGTTTTCCGGTATCAACGGCATTCCGGTGATGAACGGAAGTTCCGCCTGTAAGCGTCTGGCTATGTTCCTGCGTTGGATGATCCGCACCGATGGAATCGTCGATTTCGGTATCTGGAAGACAGCTTTCCATCCCCGCCAATTGATTATTCCGCTGGATACGCACGTACATCAGATCTCCTTGGAATTGGGATTGACCGTACAACGTACGGCTACCTTGAAAACAGCGCTTGAAATAACGGAAGCTCTGGCCTGTATCTTCCCTGACGATCCTTGCTTAGGAGATTTCGCCTTGTTTGGCTACGATATCAATAAGAAGAAAGAATGATGGAAAAAGAGAGAAATAAGATTACTTCGGTTTGTGTGTATTGCGCTTCCAGCACGCAAGTGTCCCTTGCCTATCAGGAGGCGGCTACCGAGTTGGGACGTCTGTTGGGTGAGCGCCGGTTACGTGTCGTGAATGGCGCGGGAAATACCGGTTTGATGTGTGCCGTTTCGGATGGTACGTTATCTGCCGGAGGAACCGTTACAGGGGTAATTCCCCATTTTATGGTCGAACAGAACTGGTGCCATAAGGGACTAACCGAATTGGTCGAAGTCGACAATATGCACGAACGCAAACAACGGATGGCCGATCTGTCGGATGCCGTGATTGCCCTTCCGGGCGGTTGCGGTACGCTGGAAGAACTGTTGGAAGTGATCACCTGGAAACAGTTAGGCTTGTATCTCAACCCAATTGTGATCCTGAATATAAACGGCTATTTCGATCCCCTGTTGGAAATGTTCCGTAAAGCCGTAGACGAACATTTCATGCGCCCTCAACACGCCGGCCTCTGGGCGGTGGCCTCTACCCCGGCTGAAGCGGTGGAACTGATCTATACGGAGCCGGTCTGGGATGCGGATATACGTAAGATGGCGCTGGTATAGGTGTTACCTGTGCATTGTAATGGTGAATTTACTTTATACAATATGCTTCTGTAAATTCGACTTTCGTATTATCCGGAGTTAAAAGGTTCAGTAACCAGCGTTTTGTCCTTCCTATGGAAGGTTGGTTTATGGTTTGCCCATTTCTCCTTTCCTTTAAGGTGTAGATCGTTTCCTGCATATCTTCAACAAGGAAACATGGATGACCAAAGTTTTCGTCACAAGGCGAATAATGTTCGATGTTTTCGGTACAATTAACTAAGCCCAGATATTGGATAATACCGGGCTGGGTTTTATCCAGCGGATATCTGACGATTTCTTTACATTTCAGAACCTTAACCCAGAAAGGATCTTGTTCATCAATACTTTTGGCGTATAAGCCGGCATGATGAATACGTTTGGAAATTCTGTTTTCAGACAGAAATTTCCCTTTGGATTTCCGGTGCAGTCCGTTTGCTTTGAGATCGATGAACTCGATTTTGTTTCCTGCAGCATCTTGTGTAACAATAACCTCGTTCCCTGCTCCGTCTGTGATGCATTGGGAGACGTCCATACCCTGTGATTGTAAATAATGTCGCATCTCTGGTACGGATTCTGTTTCCAGCGAGAGAGAGACAAAACGTTTCTTTAGCTTGGCTTGCTTATCGACAATAAATTCCAGAAATTGACGATCATTTATTTTAAACGACACAACTGTTCCTAATGGGGACGGGTAAGAAAAAGCTTCGTCAAATCCGAGGAAACGTCCGTAATATTCCCGTGCCATCTCCATGTCGCTCACGAGAAATGTCATTTTGGCAATCCCCCATATTGCCGGACGTTTTGTTTCCTGTGCTATAAGCGAACAGATTGATATTAATCCGGTAAGAAGGATTATGAATATTTTTCTACACATCATATCAGTTAATGATTTTAATCGGATACTGTTTCCCTTCAAAAGTGATAATTAACCCGTCGAATGTTTTTGTAACGCTAACATTAACGTCTGCCGGAACCCGGTCTTTTGTTCCGTTTACGTAGACTACTATCGGTGTGTGGGGAGGTACTCCTGCCTTGCTTTGCCAGAAGCAATAAGCTCCTAATCCACCGAATAGGTGCGTATGCTCCCATCCTTTACGAGGTTTTAACAAAGTGGAGTTAACATCTCCATCTGGTGCCAGGATTGTCTGTAATGTTGAATAATAGTTTCCACCATGAATACATAATCTTTGTGGAGACCGGTCTCTTTTTAATTCACTGTTGTGAGGAACACTGATTCCATATCCTCCGATTGACAGGAATAATGAGTCCGGATAATTATGCCAGAATATATGGATTTCTCCGTCGTTGCCGATTAATGTATGAGTAATCAATTCATCTTTTTGAAATTCCGGCGTGTGGTCTTCTTTGTTCATGGATCGCAGATGATATACACTCGCGATATGATCCGGTGTCATGAATAAAGAACGACTTCGCGATCTGTACATCCATTTTTTTCCGTCGTATGAATACCCGGTTCGTCCTGCTCCGATATCTTCTCCTCCTTCACCGGTCAGGCAAAAGCCGATAGTCGCCGAATAAGTATGTTGATTATATTTGATCGGAGTTTGCCAGACTGTTCTGTCGAAAGGTTGTCCTACCGGATACAAACGTGCATCCCCGTCTACAGGTGTTACATTGAGAGTGAATTGAGCTCCGTCAACAACGACCTTTCCTCCGGCGATGTCAGCGGGCATAGGCTCTTCCTTTTTCGTCCAGAACGGGTGATCAGCCGGGAGTAAAAGGCAGCATAAGCCATGCATGGCGAAATAGGGATCGCCGGGAACAATATAGGTTTCGGCAAGACTTTGGTTTTTGCCCCAATAGCCGATATTCAGTAATCCGTTTTCTCCCATACAGCCGTTTTCCCAGAAATATTTTAAATCTCCGGACAGGATGCGCCTGGCCATTCCCGGTGATAATGTGTTGTTATTATTGATAACGGCCCATCCGATTGCTGCATTACTGGCAAACCGGTAGGTCAGCGATCTGCCCCATGGGATGTGTCCTCCGCTACGGGCGTATTGATAAGGCACAACTTTCAGGAAGCGAGAGGCTATATCTTGTATTTTATTTCCAAATTGTTCTTTCCAGGCAGGATCGTATTTATAAATCATTTGGTTGAAGAGCTGGAATCCCCAGAGATTGTAATAATCGAATCCCCGGTTATTCCCATCTATAAACCAGCCATCTCCCCTATACCAGCCTAAAAGTCTGTTGATCATATGGGTATGGTGTTCCCGGTTTGACTCGATACCATTTCCATACTTTTCAATAAGTGAAGTTGCAAACAGATGGAAGAAGTAGTGATTGTTATGATAAGTTGTGTTGAATGATTGTTTCCGGAAAAAGTTGACCAGATTTTTCTTTTGTTTGTCTGTCAACGGATCCCAAAAACGTTTCGGGCAGGCGTATATACCCAATGCAAACGATACGCCTATTTGATCGTTCGGATCGGGATCTCCCCAATAATCCTCGTTTTCGGGATCTGTACCTCTGGTTATTGCTTTGATAAAAGGCTTTGTAATGGAGCCCTTATATCCGGGTACTTCGTCTTTTCCTGTAGCAGTCGTGTAAATAATAACACCAACCATGATCCGTTCCATTATCCTTGCCTGGTTTTCATTCCTGAAATCCTCCAAATCCAAATAAGCTCCGGTCGATTTTGGTAAATCGAATATGCCTGTTTCCGGATTTACATAGTTTAAAGCTCCGGCTATTAGCTGTTCGGTTATTTCCAGCCAATGTGCTCTTGTATATCCGGTATAGGGACTGATTTGCTTATTTTCTTTCACCTTTAGCGGATTCGCCGATAGTACATTGGAGGAAAGTAAACCGGTAGCAATAATGAAATATAATAAAATCTTTCTCATGGTATTAACTTAATTGATTATACAGACATAGTTTCCCACATACCGTCAATATAGTTATCTTGCATCCAGGGAAGATTCTCGTGACGATAGAATGGTTCAAGCTGTATGGCCAGTTCTTTCATCCGTTCCGGAGATAGTTTTTTGAAGTAGCGGAGTATTTCCAGATTGGAATCTACCACTGCTTTACTATCCATACCGATAACAACGGCATCCGGTCCTTTTAGTGAGAGGGCATATCTGACAAGGTCAGGAGCATGCAAGCCTGGTATTGTCTCTTTAGGGCGGACGGCTTTCATAATGAGTACACCCATTTTGTTTTTCTTTCCTGCCGGAACAGCGACCTCTTGACGCGGAGACGGTTGTTGAGGATTCCAGTGGTTCATCGCAACCAGCATGCTGTCGAAATTTCCCCGATTGGCTAATTCTTTTAACGCTTGTGCATCTCCATGACCGGAAAAGCCTATGAAGCGGGTAACCCCTTCTTCTTTTAACCGATGGAGAATATCGATTAAATGGCCTTTTTTACTCATTTGGTCGACATCTTCTATGGACTGCACATCGTGTATTTTTAGCATATCCAGCTTGTCGGTATTGAGTCGCTTTAGGCTGAGTTCGATTTCTTTCATCGATTCCACCGGTTCGCGGGCTGTTACTTTTGTAGAAAGGAAAATTTCTTTGCGCCTGTATTTGACAACCTCGCCCACGCGTACTTCGCTGATGATATGCCGGGGGGATTTTTTCTTTCCCGGGGGAAGTGCAATGGTATTATCGTAAGCATGCGCCGTGTCCCAGTAATAGAAACCGTTATCGAGGGCATAATTAAGCATTTCATACGCTTCCTCATCTTCATCTATGTGGCAGAATCGACTTCCCAGGCCCAAGACCATTCTCGGGATGATAACTCCTGTTTTTCCCAGTTCTGTGGTCGGTAGCCCTTTGGCATCATAAGGATTCTTTATTGTTGCCATATCCATCGATACCGAAGCCAGACTGTCTGCTGCAATCAGTGAGATCCCTGCACCGACTACCCCTTTTATAAAATCTCTTCTGGTGAAATCTTCCATATCTTTTTCTTTTCTTATTTCCATAACGGATGTTGTTCCAGATTTGGATTTCTACTCAATTCGTTAACTGGAATCGGATAGACATAATATTTTTTGTTTGTTCCGATATCGACACCTTTACGGGCAACACGTTCTTCCATGCAATTCATGCGCTTATAGTCATACCAGAGATGACCTTCATAGCATAATTCTACAACCCGTTCCCAAATAAGTGCTTTATTAAATGCTTCTTTATCCAGATTGGCGAGCGCATCCAAACCTGCACGTTCCCTAACCCGGTTGATGCCATAGTATTTGTCGTATGAACCGTTGAATCCGTTGGCATTATTAACGGCCTCCGAATGCATTAATAATACGTCTGCATAGCGGGTGAAGTGATAGTTCAGATTTGAGTTCTGGTCACCTACGCCAGTCTCTTCCGGATCAATGTATTTCCAGGTATGTACCAATCCTTTGTTTACATCAAAATCTTTTCCCCAGACTTTCTCTTCTCCTGTTTTTGTATCGATGAACGATAAAATGATGTTTGTAGCCAAGCGTTTGTCACCCGGGTTGTTTTTCAACATGTCTTCATAAAAGTTCATGGTCCCTCCGAATGAAGACCAGCCAGCCATTCCACAAACATTTTGGTCACGTATGCTGGACATGTTTACCCAGTTGGAACCATTCAGATTTTGTTGAAATTCGGCATCAAAGATGTATTCTTTGTTATGTTCTCCGGCCTCTTTAAAGTTCATAGCATAATTAGAGTCCAGTTCGTAATTGCCGGATTTGATAATATCTTCACATTTTGTTGCGGCTAAAGCATAGTTTTCTGTTTTATTCCATGGATATCCGGCCATCGTAAGATAGGTTTTTGCTAAAAATGCCTGAGCTGCTCCTTTGGTTGCACGTCCGACATTATTCCCGTTGTAGGAATCCGGTAAAGCTGATTCCGCGAATGTGAGGTCCTCAATGATTTGTTTGAAGACGGCATCACTGGTTCCCATGTTTGGAAGATTCTGGTCATTTTGTTCGGATGCAGTCGTGAGAGGCACATTGTCGAACAAACGTATCAGATAGAGATATGCAAGTCCTCTCAGGAATCGGGCCTCCCCTTCCAGCCGTTTGATTTTGACCGGATCACCACTTATATTCGGAATGTTTTCAATCGCTACATTCGTCCGGAAAACGACTTGATAGAAGAATTTCCAGACCGATTCAATGCCGTCTGTATTGGGAGTCCATGTATAAAATTCAAATGCAAGGCGATACGGGACAGTTGAAGTTTGTGCAGAAGAACATTCTGCCGGATATTCTCCGATCATCAATGCCGCCCGGTGGAATGATATGTCGTTATCTTCACTGGATACCAACCGGCTGTATATCGCATTTACAGCAGCTTCGGCATCGGCCTCTGTTTTGTAAAAGTTGTTAGGAGAAAGAAAATCATATACATCTTCTTCCAGGAATTTGTCAAAACAAGAGGTCATTAGCCCCATAAAAATAAGGCTGACAAATATAATTTTATAGATCGATTTCATAACAATTCTGATTTATGAGTTAATTAAAAAGCGATATTAACACCCATTGTAAATACTTTGCTTGTCGGATAGGCATTGTAATCTACTCCCAACTGCCGGTTGTTTTGCCCTTTACTGTTTACTTCTGGATCAAAACCGGTATAGCTGGTTATGGTAAATAAGTTTTGAGCACTGACATAAAGTCTTAATGACTCAATATATTTTTTAATGGGGAAACGATATCCCAGTACGATATTTTTCAAGCGAACATAGGAGCCATCTTCGATCATGTATGATGATAAAGGTAAATAGGCATGTGGTGCAAGACGAGGTGCAGGGATGTCTGTGTGCGTATTATTCGGAGTCCAGTAGTTCAGCATATCTTTCCGTTGTGAAGCGAATGGAGATACCATTGCATATTCTCCACGTCCAAGGTTCATAATATCGTTTCCTATACTTCCGTTAATAAAGATACTTAAATCGAAGTTCTTGTATGTAAAGTTGTTTGTCCAGCTAAAAATGAAATCGGGATTCGGATCTCCGATCACAGCCCAGTCTTCACGATCGATTTTGCCATCCTGGTTCAGATCTTTAAATTTAGCAGAACCTAATCCATCGGTTGTCAATGATTTCGGATGTTTTGCTACAGTCTCGCCATTGGCATTCACAATGGTAGCATCCATCATCTCTTGATTTTCGAATACACCGTCGTACACATAGTATTTCCATATACCAACCGGATAACCTTCTTCCAGCCAGCTTCCTTCCACTCTTAAATGCCCGGAAAGATATCCGTCCGGTCTGCCTGGTGTCACATCCGGCATACTCAAAACCTTGTTTCTATTCATCGAATACATAAGCGTGGTGCTCCATGTAAAGGCTCCGGGCTTATTACTTGTAATCAGGTCGTAGCTTACACTTGCCTCAATACCCCAGTTTCGAAGTGTCCCGTGATTACTGAAAATGGAACCGAAACCGGAAGAGAGAGGAATTGAAACATTCCAGAGAAGATCTTTTGTCTTTTTATAATAATAGTCGACGTTAAACTTCAGGCGATTGTCGATAAAGCCAAAGTCCAATCCCAAGTCTAAGTTCGAAGTTGTTTCCCATTTTAAGTTCGAATTAGGAATCTTATTGGGGGCGAATCCGGTTGCTTTGTCTCCTCCTAAATTGTAGGAGTATTGTGATAGACTCGCTACAGAAGAATAGCTTCCGAATCCTTGGTTACCAGTCAAACCATAGCTTGCGCGTAATTTCATATTGCTGAGCCAGTCTGCGTCTTCCATAAAGGCTTCTTCGGTTACACGCCAAGCTAAGGCTGCTGACGGGAAAAATCCCCATTTGTTATTGACACCGAATTTAGAAGAGCCGTCGGCACGTCCTGTCAAAGTCAATAGATATCTGTCTGCATAATTATAGTTGATACGTCCCAGCCAGGATGCCATCTGGGAAGACCATCTTGATGAGGTCGGAGTTCCTTTGGTGGTACTTGCCGATCCCATGCTGTTATCTTCCAATACGTCGTTTACAAATCCGGAGACGATCGTTCTTCCTTTTATTTCGTCGTCATATTGTATTGTCAGACCGGCTACAGCATTGATAGCGTGTTTTCCGAATGTTTTCTGATAAGTCAATAAGTTTTCATTCAGGTAGACTGAACGCCTGTTCCATCCTTTTGTTGCGATACCGTTGTCGCTCTCTCCCTGAAAAACAGTTGAAGGGAGATATGAGTCGCGAAAAGCATTTGAATAGTCTGTTCCTCCGCGTATTTCAAGGGCAAGCCCATCGGTGATCTTGTTAAGATTAAACTTTAGGTTGACATTTGCAATTACCCGATCGATGGTGGATTTATCTTTTGCCAATTCAGCCAATGCGTAAGGATTGCCTGTTGTTACTCCATAGGGAGTCTGGTTCATTGTCGAATATGTTCCATCCTCATTGTATACGTACATGGTTGAAGGGATTGCGAGAGCTCCGTTGATTACACCGCCGCCTTGGGCACCGTCACCTTCGGAAAAAGCAACATTTGAAAATGTACGGCTGGCGGTAAGAGAAGTCTGTACACTAATCCAATTGGAAATCTTTGAATCGATGTTTGCCCTGAGGGAGGCGCGTTTCAGATCCGAATTGATGACGATGCCGTCCTGGCTAAAGAAATTTCCGGTAATGGCATATTGATTGGATTCAGATCCCCCGCTCAGGTTTATTTGATGGTTATGCATAAGAGCAGTACGGAAGATCAGGTCTTGCCAGTCTGTACTGTTGTTACGGTAATAGGAAGGTTCTTTCCATTTCTCGTTTGCTCCTCCGTAAATGGGAGCCACTCCTCCATTCTCGGCTGCGATATTAGACATGGTGGCAAATTCCTCACCGTTCATCATTTCCATCTTGTTGGCAATATTTTGAATGCCAAAGTAGCCGTCATAAGTTACTTTGGTTTTTCCTGTTTTACCTCGTTTGGTCGTGATCAGAACAACTCCGTTTGCACCACGAGAACCATATATGGCGGCAGATGATGCATCTTTTAGTATCTCTATGGATTCGATATCATTTGGATTGATAGTTACCATTCCGTTATTTGCGATTGCCCCGTTCTGGTTACCGTCTGCCATGGCTCCGGCCCCAACGGGAAAACCATCGATTACATATAAGGGTTCGTTGCTACTGGAAAGAGAGTTCCCTCCACGTACACGTATCGAAACCTGGCCTCCGGGAGCACCGGAAGTATTGGTCACCTGAACACCTGCTGCTCTTCCTTGAATACCCTGGTCCAAAGAGGTCATGGGAAGTTTTTGCAGTTCTTCTGATTTGATGGACGAAACGGCGCCTGTCAGATCGCTCTTTTTAACTGTTCCGTATCCTACAACGACAACTTCTTCAAGAGCTTTAGAATCTTCAACTAAAGTAATGTCGATTGTTGATTTGTTACCAACAGTTATTTGTTGGGATACAAATCCGATGTAAGTAAATTCTAATACAGATTTATTATTGGGCACTTCGATTGAATAGCGGCCATTAAAATCTGTAACGGTACCTTGGGTACTTCCTTTGACGACGACATTGACACCTATTAATGGCTCATCGTACGCACTTTTTACGACTCCTGTTACTTTTTGTTGAGCAAACAGAATTGTCGTACTCAACAAAAAAGCAAGTATAATTCCTACCTGCCGGAATGAATCAATGATCTTTTTCATATAATGTTAATTTAAAGTTTTACGAAGCTCGGTTATCTCCTTGAGGCTAAAATTATGGATAAGATATTGATGAGGATAGAACAAAATGGCCATTAACTAACATTTTTTCGCAAATTGTTTTATTTCCGCATAAAATGCCAATTAATACAAATGAAGTGCACCTGAGAACAAAGACTGTTTCTTTTTACTTGGGTTCTTTATGATGTCTGGAAACAAAATCGGAGGGAGATTCTCCAAATTCTGTTTTAAATATTCGGGAGAAATAGGAGGCGTTATCGATTCCTACCCGTTCCATTACAGCACTGATCGAGATATTTTCTTGTGCTAATATCTGGGCTGCTTTTCTTAACCGGTAGTTCCGGATGAATTCGACGATTGATTGCCCGGTCAGAGCTTTTACTTTGCCATAGAGTGTACGTCTGCTCATTACCAAATTAGAGGCAATTTGTAATACATCGATTTCTGTATTGGACAGATTTCTTTCTATGACTTCCGTAAATTGTTTCATGAATTCAGCATCCCTTTTATTTATAGATGTTTCATTATTGTCTGTCTGCGCGAAATAGTGCTTGGCATAATATTCTTTTATTCTCGCCTGTTGCTTGAAAAGATTTGAGATACTCAATAATAAAATATCTTTATTGACTGGTTTTTTCAAATAAATGTCTGCACCGGAATATAAACCTTCTATCTGGTTCTCATCTCCGGTTTTGGCTGTTAATATAACAACCGGTATATGGGAACTGTCGATATTTTCTTTAATATGTTTACTCAGTTCAATGCCATTCATTCCCGGCATCATGATGTCAGTCAGGACCAGATCTATATTATCATCCTCTATTTGTTTTAATGCATCTTGGCCGTTTGTAACTTCTTTTACGTTATAATATTCCCGAAGCATTTCTGCTAATAACTCTCTTAGATCGTCATTGTCTTCGACAAAAAGAATGTTTTTTGCCTTTAAGTCCGGAAGAGGTGCAGGAGTTATATACTGGCTTGTAAGGGCAGAATGGCTCGTTAATTTATTTCCGGATAGTAGGGGTTGACTTGCAATCTCGTTATTAAAATTGTCTTTTTCGTAGGCGGATATATCGATTGGGAAACCGATTACTATATCGGAGCCTTTATCTCTTTCGCTATAGACAGCGATATAACCTTTATGAAGCTCTACCAGGCTTTTTACCAATGCAAGTCCTATGCCTGAGCCTAAATGTTGGGTTCCGCTCGATTCGCTTACCCGGTAATAGCGTTCAAATATATGTCCGATAGAAGCTTCCGAAATACCGACTCCACTATCGCTTATAACCAATCCGTACAGGTTTTGTGTATTATCTCCTGTTCGGATAATGATCTTGTTTGTATATGAACTTTTGAAGTTGTTTATATTAGAGAGTGTCGAAATTTTTATTTTTCCGCCGTTTGGGGTGTATTTGAGTGCATTATTGAGCAAATTCAGAAGTATTTTTTCCATTACTTTTTTATCAAAGTAAAGCTCTGTTGTAATGGATAAATCCAGTTCTGTGGTATAACTTATCTCTTTTTGTTCTGCGGCTTCGGAGAAGTCGGAACAATTTTCTGACACAAACTGATTCCAGTTACCGGTTTGCAGGTTTAGTCTGATCTTGTTATTTTGTAAAGAGCGGAAATCCATTACTTCATTGACTAAGGCTATTAACCGTTTGGCATTGTTTTCGAGGATAAAGATGTATTTTTCCGCGAGATTTCCGGACTTGATAGGTTCTAATGCCGCAAGAATTAAAGAGAGAGGGGTACGGAAATCGTGTGATACGTTTGTGAAAAATATCAATTGTGCCTGGTGATATTCTTCTTTCTGTTCTTGTTCACGTTCTTCAAGGTAATATCGCATTTTCAATTTGCGTTGATAATTATAATAACGAATACATGTATAGAGGATAATAGAAAATAAGATGATATATCCCGTGATTGCCCAGTTTGTCAGCCATGGAGCAGGCTTGACTGTGATTTTAAGAGAGGTGAGTTCGCCCCATATGCCGTCATTATTGGCCGTCATAATTTCAAAATAGTAGATGCCTTTGGGTACTTTTGAATATGAGACGGATCGGTGACTTGCATCCGTTTCGATCCATCTGTCATCGTATCTTTTAAGACGATAGCGGAAACGGTTTTTATCGGAGTTCAGGTAATTGGTCGAGGTGAACTCGAAAGAAAAATTATTCTGGTTATGATTGAGTGTTAATTCCTTTGTTTGGAAAATAGAGGATTTTAGCGGAGAATATTTATTATTGGGGATAACCGATGTGTTATCAAGTAAAAAGTCAGAAATAATGACTTTAGGTTTAAAGTCATTGTAGGAGATTTTAGCCGGATCAATTATTGTAAATCCTTCATTTCCTCCAAAATAGAGTTCTCCATTACTTGATTTAAATGTTGAAAAAGGATAATAGGTTTGTCCTTGTGCTCCGTCTGCCTTATTAAATTGCTGAAGTCTGCCGGTTTCGATATTCATACGGAACAAGCTGTTATCGGTCCCCATCCAGATATTATCTTTACTGTCTTTATTTATACTGTAAATGGAATGGACTTTATATTTTGATAAATCGGCTTTTTGCAATAAGCTTTGTTTGGATATATCATAAACCAGCAAGCCGTTACCTTGGGTTCCTATCCATATGAGCTGTTGCTTATTGTCGACATGGATGGTCTGGATATTAATGTTATGGAGATCTTTTATATCCGAATGCTTATATCCGGCTACTTGTACATCATGTGTTCGGACATTCATTGTTAGTAGTTGCTGGGAGGATGCGATCCACAAGGTATCTCCATTCCCTCTTTTTATGTCACTTATATCCCCATTTGGCTGAATAGGAAGTGATTGGAAATTAAAATGTTTGGTTGTGTTCTCTTTTATTGATAAGTAGGTCAGATAATTTCTATTCATCAGATATTTGATCCAGATTCCCGAGTCTGCTTCGGCAACGATTCTTTCAACATGATCATTTATTAGCATATTGTTATTGATCGTATAATGAGTGAAATGTTCTGTTTTTGTATTCAGACAGTCTAAGCCGCCTCGTGACATACCTATCCAAAGCATATTGTTTGAGTATAGTAAACATTGGATGTTGTCGTATGAGAGGCTGTTTTGGTTAGGTCTGTATTTGAAATAGGAAAACTTGTTTGTCTGTTTATCATATCTGTTAAGTCCTCCTCCCTCTGTCCCTATCCATAAATATTTATCATCTTCGGCAAAACTACTGACGACTGAATAGCTTAACTCATCAGTTCGCCCATTGAATGACTTTAAACTCTTTTGTTCATCGAGATTGATGAAACAAAGTCCACCTGAATATGTGCCGAACCACAAGCATCCTTGTACATCTTCGGCAATTTTCCAAATAGAATTGCTTGGCAATCCGTAGGGATCTGTCTTTTCGTATGAATGATGGATGAATTCATCGGTTTCGGGATTTAATATGTATATTCCACGTTGTCCGGTAATCCATATATGATTAAATTTATCAATGAATAAAGCTCTGGCGGAAACTCGTGTATCTCCTTGTGGATAAAAAAAATCATATTGTTTGATCTTTTGATGATTTTCAGTGGAGATTACAATCAATCCTTTACTTTCTGTCAGAACGTAGAGTAGAGAACCTTCGGATGTGATATCGACAATGTTATATTCCGGATTGTAAAGCACTTGGCGGAAAGTGTTTTTATTTTCATCATATAAATAGATTTTGCCAGTTGCTGTCCCGATGTAAATATTTCCACCTTGCGTACAAACACTCGAAACATTAGGAATGTCACTTTCTTCTGATTTTATTGGAGTAAATAGAAGACTGTCCTGGTCAAATAAACCGATTGAAGAAGGATTGGATAGCCATAATCTTTCTTTTGAGTCTTCTTTTATAAAAGAGCATCTGCCTTCTAATAAGCAGTCGAAATTATCTGTGAGGGAATTATATCTGAATAAACCGACATTGGATGTTACATAAAGATCTCCGGTTTTGTCGATCTCCAGTCTTTCGAAAACACAAGAAATAGGTGTTGTTGTATTGTTGAGTTTGTAGGTATAAAGTTTAAAGGTATAACCATCGAACCGATATAGATTATTAACTGTGATAACCCAAATGAATCCCCATTTATCTTGCCGTACGTCACGCTGTCCGTTTGTGCTTAATCCTCCTTCCGGAGACACGCGTCTGATTTTATAATTTGATTCAACGCTAAAACGACTGTCCGCATACAGATTCGTGAATGCTATTATTATGAATAGAAGGGAAAATAAGATTTTCTTAGGCATAACAAAATAGTATTACTTTGATTCAAATAGATGAGGAGACAAAGTTATAGAAAGATGTGACAAATAGGTTATCCTTTGTCATTATTTTATTTATCGGGATCGTATATGAAAATATTGATTTCCGGCGTGCGTATCCCCGGCTTTAGCTCCCCGTTAATAAGGATGATCTCGTCCCCATTAATGGCAATCCCGGCTCCTGCGCGTGCCAGTTTTTCGTTTTCTTCAAGGATATTCCATTGTCGGGTGAAGGTGTTGTATTGCAACAGGGTGGTGTTGAATTTATACCATTCCACCGGGTGCAGCAGGTAATTACGGGCTTCGTTTTGTAAGGAATCTTGTAATAAAGTGTTACCGGCAGCTGTTGCCTGTTCTATTTCTAACGGACGGTTAAGCGCATCGCGAAAGCGGGTGTAGTTGACACCTCCCATTAATAAGATTGAACTGTTGCCGGATGAGACAGCGCAGCCGCCTGTCAGGGTATTGGGAGAACCTTCTGCTGAAAAAGGCAGAATGCTTTCCTGTCTCCACTCTTTTTTCTCCGGATGATAAGAGAACATATCTGTCGACACAATTGCTCTCTGACGGCCTGAAACCGGCTGGAAACCACCTGTTAGATAAAGACGTGTGCCGTCTTGGGATTGCTGGGCTGCTAATACAGGCTGGATGCGGGCCGGACCGGGAAAATCCGGTAACCGGGTCCACTCTCCATTTCCCGATTCTGTTAATTTGAGGGAATAGAGTGCGTTTGAAGGGCTCTGCTGTTGGTTGCCTCCCGTCACGAATATCTGTCCGTCGGCATAAGCGGCTGCGAAATTATCCATTGTTACGGGCAGTTCAGGGAGTTTGGAGATACTTGGCTTTCCTTCCGCTGTCAGCCAGTTTACCAGGAAAACCTCTTTGGAAGCCCTTTTGTCGTTATTTCCTCCGATCCAGACAATGCCTTGGGGTGTTGCGATAGAAGCGCCATACGCCAGCGGTTTGGATAGTTGTCCGGCCACTCGCCATTCGGCCTGCGTTTGCCTGGTGATATCTAAGGCATAGATTTCACTGTAATATTGTTTGGTTCCTCCTTCGGCTGCCGGCTTGCCGGGAAAGTTACAGCCTCCGGCGACTAATAGCTGTCCGTTGCTGATGCCGGCGAATGGAGCGGATACGCCCAATGCAGATGTTTTACCAGCATTGGACAGGTCTGGCAATCCGGACCAGTCGACCTTCGAAGCCTCCGAACAGAATGTCGAAGCTGGAAGTCCTTCCCTGTTTACCAGATTGGCGCGGGTAAAAGGCTGCCAGCCATAACGGACGAATTTCGGATGTTTGATTTGTCTGCTCCATGCTTTTATCGTCTTTCCATCGGTTATTAGAGCCTCGGCAGGTACAAATACCCCATCATGTCCTGCAATTTCAAAAGTCTGCAATTCGCCGCCGTCGGAACTATGCATCCCTTCTCCGTAATCAAAAGTGATGTAGGCTGTATCGGCTTTGAAAGAGACGGAACGGTATAACGGTCCGGACGGCAGGCAATCGTGGCCGTATGTTTTGTTTAATGCCCAATGAGCAAGACGTTCTCCTATTTCACGTTTGTAACGCGGATGGACATCTAAGGAATCTCCCTTGTCACTGCTGACAGCCATGCCGCTGTTCGGTATGGATTGCATCAATTTGCGCTGGCTGTCGCGGAACCGGGGCCAGCTGGGGCGGTCGATGCTGGATAGTTGCACGTAATAGAAAGGAAGCTCTTCCTGCCAGTTTTCCCGCCAGCTTGTTGTCAACAGGCGGAATAGTTTCTCGTGCGCTTCTATGTTGTGCGCATTCGATTCCCCCTGATACCAGATGATGCCCCGTATCGGGAACTTTTCAAGTGGTTGTATGCCCGATTCGTACAGGTAGCAAGGCTCATACGGGTGGCGTTGTTGTTTATCTGTTGACTTTTTGATATTGAGGCTTGCGCGTTCCCGGGCCCATTCCTGGATGAGATCATTCTGTCTCCAGTCGTAAAGAATATCCGGAAATTCTGCCTCCAATGTTTGACGGTCGACCCAGGCTTCCGTTGGCGAACCGCCTATGGCATTCAGGATAAGCCCGACAGGAACCTGGAGGCTATCCGAAAGCATCTGCCCGAAAGCAAAGGCGACAGCCGAGAAACGATTTGCCGTTTCTTCGTTGCATTCTTTCCATTCGGTATCCTGGTAATATTGGAGCCTGTTGAGGGAATCCAATACCGAAATATCCCATTCCACCGCATTTGTCGCCCAACGGGGTTTCATATCGAAAAGACGGATTTGCGGTTTCCCGGCGGCAAATTCCAGAAAAGCTTTCCGCTGGCTGTCGATGGCACTGTTTACCTGGAACGCCATGTTCGACTGGCCGGAACAAAGCCATACTTCGCCGATCAAGACATTTGTATAATCCAGTCTTTCGGAATCGGCAGATATACTTAACGTGTACGGTCCTCCTGCTTTCATGGGCGGCAGCGTAACAGACCATTTGCCGTTTGCACCCGTCACGGCCTGCCCTTGTTGCCCGGCAATCCGGACTGTTACTTCCTCCCCGGCATTGGCAATACCGGCTATAACAAGCGGCATTTCCCGTTGGAGCACCATATTATCCGAGTAAGTAACGGGCATTTGCAGCCTTCCGTGATCGTATGTAACGTTGTTGCCACAGGCAGCCTTCTGTGCATGCACGGCGGGAAGTTCCTTATCCGGCGAATAGATGAGGCCGTCGACAGCCTTTTCACCGTCCGGTGTGACAAATACGAAGGTAAACATCCACTTCTGTAAGCGGATTTCCGGTTGTGTGAATGTACCGACGGGAAGTTTGAGGAAGACCTTGTTCCATCCTTTCTCCAAATGGACGGGGATGGGCGGACGGACCACACAGTTTTCGTTGCCGAGCAGCGTCTCATTCGACTTTTCGCGATGCGTGGCTGTCCAGACAGGAGGAAGAATTTCCCGGTCGTTCAGCCATACGCGGCTTTCCCGGTAATCCCATTTTCCGGGAAGTGGTGGCAGGTCCATTTCCGAACGGCTGTAATTTTGGAATTCGATCCAGGCGCCGGCATCCTGCGCTTCAGGTGAATAAACCCAAGTCCAGGCATAGGCCGTATGATTCTCTTCCGGCTGTTTGTAAATACCCGGAACCAATGTGCCCCATACATGGCGCAGATAGATTCCGGCACCTCTTGCCTCGCAGGTTCCGTATGTTTTCCCTTTGTATGTATATTGTGTATCCAATGCTTTTTCGGGCGGGAACGATTTGTGCAGATTTCCCTGGTTCGGGAAAGCATCCGTAATACGCCATTTGACATTTGCCTGCCTGACGTATGCGAACGGATATCCCTGGAAACAATGTTCCTTATGCCAGAGCAACCGGTTCTCGAAATCGGCAAAAGCTTTGAACTCTTCGCTGTCTTCCGGAGGAAGGACAGTCCCATGCTTGTCGAAATATTCGGTTCCTCCACCCCGCCAGGCACGTTCGGCGATGGCGAGCATGTTCGGATAGAAGTTATTCTGTTTGATGATGTCCGCTTCCGGTTGGATCATCCGGTCGTTCCAGACGGCCAGAATTGTCCCGGCGAGGTCGTCACTGCCCTGCGGTTCGTTGTAGATACGGCTGTTATAGAGGGCGAACAGGTCGGCGAACGTATCGAAGTGGTTCAGGTAATGGAAGCGGGAATCGATGGCGGGAATCCCTTTTTGCGCTTTCCCCCGATAGCTCCACAGATGCGTCATGTCTATTTCTCCCGGTTTGTAGTGCCAGCCGGGATTCCAGGATATTACTTTTTTCTCTTTGGAACGGACATAAGCGACCATTTCGGGTACGAAATCCGGGTTTGTGAACTTCACCTCGTCCGTTCCGATGTGCAGGTACGGGACGTCGAATGTTTCGCATACTTCGTCCAGCAGGAGCTTTAATATCTTCATCCCTTCCGGGCTCTGCATATCGTGACCGAAAGCGCGCACAAAAGCGGCACTGTGTCCCGGCATATCGATTTCGGGAATGAGCGTGACGTAATGCCGTTTGCAGAAATCAACCAATTCCCGTGCCTCTTTTAGCGTATAGAATTTCCCCGGCATACGGGTTGTGTTCGTGCTGTCGCTCAGCATCGGGAACCGTTTGCTTTGCAGGCGCCATGCCTGGTTCTCGGTCAGGTGCCAGTGAAAGACATTTATTTTGTAGCGGGACAGGGCCGCGATTTCCCGCTTCAACTCTTCAAGCGAGATATAACTCCGTCCTACATCCTGCATAAAACCGCGGACCCGGAAAGCCGGCCAGTCCACTATTTCACAGCCGGTGACTGAAATGCCTTTCCCTTTCTTTTCCGTCAGCTGCCGCAAGGTCTGGACAGCCCGGTAGACGCCTGTTTCCGTCGTTGCCTCGATGAGTATTTCGTTGGACGTGACACGTAGTTTATACGCTTCGTCCGGATTAACCGGAATACCAGGAATACTGTCCACCCAGTTGACGGTCAGTCTCCGGTTACCTGGCGATTCGACGACGGATATCCCGCAGTCCGATAACCATTCCATGCCCGGGAAATTTTTATTCCATGCGCATGAAACGGAAATTTCCCGGGCATGGAACTTTTCTCCGGTCCAAGTCACTTTTTGCGGCCAGGGGAGCAAATGAGGGATACCGGCTGCTTGCGCAGCCAATATCCCTAAACCTAAACTTACTAATATGAACAGTATGCGTTTCATGAAAAACTTATTTCACTAAATCGGTCAGCTTGACCGCCTGGAATGTCATGTGGGCGACGCTCGATTCGTAGAAGATGCCGACCGTCTCGCGGTCGATCATGGAGAGGCAGGAATAGCCCCATCCTTCCTCTTCGTCCAGTGTTACCTGGTTGGCGAGCGGCCAGGTCATACCTCCGTCCGTACTGACTTTTATCGTGATATGGTTACGTCCTTTCGTCGTGTTCGGGTTGGAGAAGATCAGCAGGTCTTTTCCGGTGATATTGTCCTTTGCATCCACATGGATGAGGCTTGCCATGCAGACGGGCTCTTGCAGTGCACTGCGGCTCGACGGATGTTCGTACCACGTTTTACCCAGATCGCGGGTCGTGGCTACGGCACGGCTTCCTCCCCGGTTGTCGCGCATATTCAGCATCAGGACGCCGGGCTCTACTTCCGCCACCTGCGCTTCGGTCGTATTCGTCCGTGCCAGGTTGTGCAGATGCCAGGTGGTTCCGCGGTCTTTGCTATACATGATGCCTGCATTCGGTACGCGGGTGGAATCGATAAACTGGATCGGGAAGACCAGTGTCCCATCCTTCATCGTGATACCTCGTCCCGGTCCTTGCAACAGGAAATACCAGGAAGGATCTTTCACCTGCGAGGTGATATTGATCGGTTTGCTCCACGTTTTCCCGTCGTCCTCACTTTTGACAAGCATTAACTGGGCGGTGCTGTCCGGTGTCATGCCCGGCATGGAGTTCCACCAGGCGCGTCCGTTCCCCATTCCGTGTGTCCAGGCTGCAACGACCCAGATGGTATTCGTTTTCTCGTCCACCAGGATAGACGGGTCGCCCACGCCATTCTGCGCATGAGGCAGTCCGCCTGTTTCGCCGAAAGTCATGGCCACGCGCATCGGTTCCCAGGTCTGTCCCTTGTCGGTGCTCCGGCTGACGCCTATGTCGACCATTTCCTGCAAGTCCACACTGCTGTTGTAGCGGATGTCGTACACACCTAACAATGTCCCGTTGTTGGAAGTCACCAGCCCCGGAATGCGGAAGCGCCATCGTCTCCGGCGTGTCGCACGCCAATCCCCATACGGCGCACATCCGCCTTGCCGTCCCACATGATTGTTGCCGGTATGCCGTTGATCTCGGCCATCGGCATCTGTACGGTGAGAGTCGACAATAAAGAGGTTTCCGGTTTCATTTCGATGCTGACCCAGTAATAGTTGACGCCCTCTACCATCGGTTGGTTGCTGGTGAAGGTAACCGTCCCTGTGATTTCCGTCACTTCACTCTGTTTAACGGAGTAGGCCGGATTGGCCGCTTTTGTTTTTCCTTCCGCATGGCTGGAAATATAGGATACGGGGCGGTAATGCCGGCCTTCCCTGGAGGCTGCTTCCGTGCCGCTATAAAAGAGGCGCAACGCCTTTATGTCGTTTAAATCGATTTCTCCTTTGAATTGCAGGGACAGTTTGTTGAGCACATCGCCTTTATGCGCGTCTATGCGCATTTCCAGCAAAATATTATCCGTCCGGTCGATCAATATCGGAACCAGAGGTTTCCTGACAAACAGGCTGTCGGCTGCAAAGGCCGTTTGAATGAAGAGAAGGAGGCTAAAATAAAGAAGTATCTTTCTCATGATGTTTTTTTATTATTAATCGTTCATATTGATTGTTTTTGGTCGCAGGAAGATTACTTCCACGACTAAAGCGGCAAAGACCAGACCCGCCATCATGGCGAAATCGTGTCCCAGGTTTCCGGCATCCGTCGATTCGCCTAATAGTTTCGTGATGAACGCTCCGGCAAACACCCCTGTCATATTCATAATCCCGTAGGCCGTAGCCCGGTAGCGTGGCGATACGAACTGGCAAAGGATCGGCATGTTGTTGGCATCGAATATGCCGAACCCGATACCGAAGCAAAGTCCGCCGCCGATAATCATCGCAAAGCTATTGCCGAACCCTAAGAGCAGAAGCGCGGGAATAGTCAGCGCGAGTCCGATGGAACCGGTATAAATGCGGCCCCGGACGTTTCGTTGTATCCATTTATCAGACAATATACCGCCCGCAATCACCCCGATAAAGGAAGAGATCGCGATGGTGAAAGTCGATAACGGCCCTGCCTCCGACATATCGATGGACAGGTTTTCCGAGAACAGCGTCGGCAGCCAGTTCTTGGTTGCCCAACCCGGCAGGCTCGACGTGGCGAAATAGAGCAGGATAATCCAGAAAGAGATGTTCACGAATAACATTCCCATTCCTTTTATCGCAGCCGCCACCGGATTCTCTTTCGGCCCGGGAGCCGAAGCAAGCGGCTTGACAACCGTATGGTCTTTTTTATCTCTGAGGAAAAGGATGAGCACCAGGCTGTACGCAATCCCG
>ERZ791875.838-NODE-838-length-26449-cov-7.610214_pt1 | contig 26449 bp, 20 predicted proteins | sample MGYA00510278_ERZ791875 | MGnify/ENA primary metagenome ERZ791875 (study PRJEB30046, sample SAMN00792078) | human gut metagenome | study: EMG produced TPA metagenomics assembly of the A metagenome-wide association study of gut microbiota in type 2...
CCGCGGCCCTCGATGCGGGCCAGCACGCCCGTGCCGGCGACGGGGCGGTGTTCGATGCCCAGTGCCGCGAGCTGTGCGGCGATAAAAGCGGCCGTGTCGCGCTCCTTGAACGAGAGTTCGGGGTGCGCATGCAGGTGGCGGCGGAATTCTACGGGATTCATACGATTAGAATATTGCTTTTGCAATCTTGATGATATTGTCGGCCTTGCCCATCGGGTAGTAGTGCAGCACGGGGATGCCCGCCGCAATCAGTTCGCGGCTCTGGGCGATGGCCCATTCGGTGCCGGCTTCGCGAATCGCTTTGGGGTCGTCCTTGTGGCGCAGCACCTCTTTCTCCAGCGCTTCGGGAATGTGGCAGCCGAAGGTTTGGGGCAGCAGCGTCAGGTGGCGCAGCGTCGAGAGCGGTTTGATGCCCGGGATGATGGGAACCGTGATGCCCGCTTCGCGGCAGCGGTGCACGTAGTCGAAGAAGCGGGCGTTGTCGTAGAAGAGCTGCGTGACGATGTACCCGGCGCCGGCGTCGATTTTCGCCTTGAGGCTGGCGATGTCGGCCTCGGGCGAGGCGGCCTCCTCGTGCGTTTCGGGATAGCCTGCCACGCCGATCGAGAATTTCGAGTGGTGGCACTCCTCGACCTCGCCGTCGACGAACTGGCCGCGGTTCATGGCTGCAATCTGCCGCACGAGGTCGACGGCGTGCGCATGGCCCTGCGGATGGGGCATGAAGAACTTCTCGTTCTGCGACTTGTCGCCGCGCAGCGCCAGCACGTTGTGCAGGCCGAGGAAATCGAGGTCGATCAGCGCGTCCTCGATGTCGTACTTCGACTGTCCGCCGCAAATCAGGTGCGGGACGACTTCGACGCCGTATTTTTTCTGGATGGCGGCCGAAATGCCGACCGTGCCGGGACGGCGGCGCACCACGTGCCACTCGACGCTCCCGTCCGCCCGAACGGTCTGTTTGATGCCCTCGCGGTGGAACGTGACGTTGATATAGGCCGGGTCGAATCCGATCAGGCGGTCGATGGCTTCGAATACGCCGCCCATGCCGTCGCCCTTGAGCGGCGGCAGCAGCTCGAACGCAAAGCGCGTGCGGCATTCGGAAATCGCGTGGTTGATTATGTCTACGACATTCATGCGGGTTAAATATTATGCGGTATCAGTTTGCGGATTTGTCCGGCGTCCATGCCGCGGCGCCGGGCGTAGTCGAGCAGTTGTTCGGTGTCGATCGCGCCCACGCAGAAATAGTCGGCGTCGGCGAAGAGCAGGCCGCAGAGCGCTTCGCCGGGGTCGATCATGTAGTTTTCGGTAAGCTTCATGCCGGTGGTGAGCTCCGCCGCGAGCAAATCGAAGACCTCGCGTTTGAGCGAATGGTCGGGCGAAGCGGGGTAGCCGAAAGCCATCCGGCGGCCGCGGTATTCGCCGCGGACGACCTGTGCCGGAGCCGGCGCTTCGTCCTGCTCGTAGCCCCACATCTGCCGCCGCACGAACACGTGCACGGCCTCGGCGAAAGCTTCGGTCAGGCGGTCGGCCAGCAGTTTGGCCATGATGGCGTTGTAGTCGTCGCCTGCGGCGCGGAACTTTTCGGCGAGTTCCTTCAGTCCGATGCCCGCCGTGACGGCGAAGCAGCCGATCCAGTCCCCGTCGGGTGCGATGAAGTCCGCCAGCGAGCGGTTCTCCTGCCCGCGGGTCTGGTTGCGGAGCATCGCCAGCCGGTGTTCGCGGCCCTTGGGGTCGGTCACGAGGATGTCGTCGCCCTCGGAGCGTGCCGGGAAAATCCCCACGGCGGCCTGCAGCGTGAGCAGCCGCTCGTCGCGGATGCGGGCCAGCAGGGCCTGTGCGTCGGCGAAGAGCTTGCGGGCCTCGGTTCCCCGCTCCGGATGGTCGAGGATTTCGGGGTAGCGCCCCTTGAGCCCCCAGGCCGGGAAGAAGAAGTTCCAGTCGATATAGGGTTCGGCGTCGGCCACGTCGAAATCGGGGAATACCATGCGCCCCGGGTGTGCCGGTACGACGGGCCGGTGTGCGGCGGCGTTTTCGCGGGATTTGCGCGCCTGGTCGAGCGGAACCAGGTTGCGGGTGCGCTCGGCACGCTGGTACTCGCTGCGCAGGGCCTGCTGCTCGGCGCGGATTTTGTCGGCGTAAAGCTCCCCGTCCGGGCCCAGCAGTTGCGCCAGTATCTGGCTGTTGCGGCTGGCGTTGGGCGAGTGAACCACCACGCCCGCGTAGACCGGTGCTATTTTCACGGCGGTGTGCAGATCGGAGGTCGTAGCCCCGCCGATAATGACCGGGATGCGCAGGGAGCGGCGTTCCAGCTCCTCGCAGACGTGGGCCATTTCGTCGAGCGACGGGGTAATCAGTCCGCTCAGACAGATGCAGTCGGCGCCCCAGGCCACTGCCTCGTCGACGATGCGCTGCGACTCGACCATCACGCCGAGGTCTTTTATCTCGTAGCCGTTGCAGGCCATGACCACCGCCACGATATTCTTGCCGATGTCGTGCACGTCGCCCTTCACGGTGGCGATGAGCACCTTGCCCGCGCTGCTCGCCGCGCCGGCCGTGCCCTGCTCGATGTAGGGCGTGAGCGCCGCCACGGCGCGTTTCATCACACGGGCGGTCTTGACGACCTGCGGCAGGAACATCTTGCCCTCGCCGAAGAGCGTGCCGACGCGCTCCATGGCGGGCATCAGCAGCGTGTCGATTACGGCCATCGGGTTTCCGAGCGCCTGGTAGCCCTCCAGCGCGTCCTGCTCGACGTAGTCCGCCACGCCTTTGAGCATGGCGTGGCCGATGCGCTCCTCGAGCGTTCCCGAGCGCCATGCGTCGGGCGCCTGCGGCTGCGTTTGGGCGATTGTCCGCACCTGCTGGGCATATTCGGTGAGCCGCTCCGCGGCGTCGGCCCGGCGGCAGAGAATCACGTCCTCGACCCGCTCGAGCAGCTCGGGTTCGATTTCGCTGTAAACCCGCACCATCTGCGGGTTGACGATGCCCATGTCCATGCCGGCGCGGATGGCGTGGTAGAGGAATGCCGAGTGCATCGCCTCGCGCACGGCGTTGTTGCCGCGGAATGCGAACGAGAGGTTCGACACGCCGCCCGAAACCTTGGCGTGGGGCAGGTTCTCCTTAATCCAGCGTGTGGCGTCGATGAAAGCTTTGGCATAGCCGTCGTGCTCGGGAATGCCGGTCGCCACGGCCAGGATGTTGGGGTCGAAAATAATATCTTCGGCGGGGAATCCCGCGTCGGTGAGCAGGTGATAGGCGCGCCCGGCCACCTCGATTTTGCGGGAGCAGGTGTCGGCCTGGCCCCGTTCGTCGAAGAGCATCACCACGGCGGCGGCGCCGAAGCGGTGAATCTCCCGTGCGCGGCGCAGGAACTCGGCTTCGCCCTCCTTGAGCGAAATGGAGTTCACGACGGCCTTGCCCTGCGTGACTTCGAGTCCGGCGACGAGCACTTCCCATTTCGAGGAGTCGATCATCGTTGGCACACGGGCTATTTCGGGTTCCGAGGCCATCAGGTTGAGGAACGTGCGCATGGCCTGCACGCCGTCGATCAGGCCGTCGTCCATGCAGACGTCGACGATTTGCGCCCCGGCGTCGACCTGTGCCCGGGCCACCGACAGCGCCTCTTCGTAATTGCCCTCGCGAATCAGGCGTGCGAATTTGGCCGATCCGGCGACGTTGGTGCGCTCGCCGATGTTCACGAAATTGGCTTCGGGGACGATGCGCAGCGGCTCGAGGCCGCTCAACGTGGTGATATGCTTCGGAGCCGGGAGGGGGCGCGGTGCGTAGTTTCCCGCGATTTTCGACAGTTCGAAGATGTGCGCCGGCGTGGTGCCGCAGCAGCCGCCGACGATGTTCACCAGCCCGCGGCGCATGTATTCGCCGACGTCTTCGGCGAACATTTCGGGGGTTTCGTCGTAGCCGCCCATGACGTTGGGAAGCCCGGCGTTGGGGTGCGCCGAGATGCGGAATTCGGCCGTTTCGGCCAGCCGCTCGAGGTAGGGCAGCAGCTCCTTGGCTCCGTAGGCGCAGTTGAAGCCGATCGACAGGAGCCGTGCGTGCGACATCGAAGCGCAGAACGCTTCGACGGTCTGCCCCGAGAGGGTGCGGCCGCTGGCGTCGGCCAGCGTGCCCGAAACCATGACGGGAATTTCGCGCCCGAGCTTCGCGGCCAGCGTGTCGATGGCGTACAGGGCTGCTTTGGCGTTGAGCGTGTCGAAGATTGTTTCGACGAGCAGAATGTCGGCGCCTCCGTCCATAAGACCGCGCGCCTGGTCGGTGTAGGCTTCGGCCAGATAGGCGAACGTCACCTCGCGCGAGGCGGGGTTCGCTACGTCGGCCGACATCGAGGCCGTGCGGTTCGTGGGCCCCATCGACCCCGCCACAAAACGGGGCTTGAGCGGGTTGCGGGCCGTGAACTCATCGGCCGTGCTGCGCGCCACGGCCGCCGCCGCGCGCGAAATCTCGTAGGCGTATGCCTCCAGCCCGTAGTCGGCCAGCGACACGGCGTTGGCGTTGAACGAGTCGGTTTCGATGATGTCGGCGCCCGCCTGCAGGTATTTGACGTGGATTTCGCGCACCGCATCGGGGCGCGTCAGGGCCAGCAAATCGTTGCAGCCCTTGAGCTGCACCGTCCAGTCGCGGAACAGCTCGCCGCGGTAATCCTCCTCGGTCAGGCCATACTGCTGCACCATGGTGCCGAAACCTCCGTCGAGCAGCAGGATGCGCGATTCGAGCGCCTTGTATAACGTATTTGCCATGTGTTTTTACTTCTCTATGATTTCGATTTCGAAGAGTTTGCTCCAGTTCTTGCCCGTCACGAAAATGCGTTTCCCGGCGGCATCGTAGGCGATGCCGTTCAGCACGTCGGTCGCCGGCGTGATCTCCTCCTCGGGAAGGATGCCCGCCAGGTCGACGACCCCCTCCACGACGCCCGTCGCGGGGTCGATGATGACGATTTGGTCGGTGGTGTAGACGTTGGCCCACAGCTTGCCGTCGATCCACTCCAGCTCGTTGAGGAAGTTTATCGCCATCCCCTTGTAGGTCACCGTCGTGCGCTTTTCGCGCTTGAACGTTGCGGGGTCGACCGTGTAGATGTTGGGCGTGCCGTCGGACATGTAGAGCTTCTCGCCGTCGGTGGTAAGGCCCCAGCCCTCGCCCGGGTAGCGGAATTCCTTGATTTTCTTCCCTGTTTTCAGGTCGTAGACGTAGGCCTTGTTCGACTGCCACGTCAGTTGGTACAGTTTGTCGCCGAGCAGCGTGATGCCCTCGCCGAACTCCTCGTGCGGCAGGCGTGCGAAGAGCTCCGCGCGGCCCGTTTCCAGATCGATGGTCTGCACGACCGACTGCCCGTGCTGGCCCGTACCCTCCCACAGCCGGCCGCCGGCGTATTGCAGTCCCTGCGTGTAGCTGGTCTGGAGGTGCGGATGCACCGCACGGACGCTGTACGTGTATTCTTTCGGCTCGACGGGAGCCTCGGGGCGTTTGGCCCGGGCCTGGTTTCCGCCGCACGAGGCGAGCAGCAGCCCGGATAACAGAACGCTTGCGAACTTTTTCATTTTCTCTTTTTGAACATCGGATGCAAAGATACGAAAAACCCCGCCATATGACGAATTTTTTGCCTATCTTTGCGCAAACCTTGCGTCTGTGATGAAGAAAATGTTTCCCGGACTGTGCCTGCTGTTACTGTGCGGGGCGGTCGCCTTTACCGCCTGTATCAAGATTCCCAAGCAACCCAAAACGGTGGATGGCACCGTGCCGGTAATCTATCGTTTCGACGGCGGAAAGGATTTGACTTCGCTGTTTACCCTGCAGGCCGCCTACGTCGGGGCCGACGGCCGCACGCAGACCGAGCGGATCGCCTCGCTGCCGTGGACGAAAGAGATCGGCGTCATGGCTCCTTTCGGCGCCCGGCTGGACGTCCGCTTCGGCCGGAAAACGGATTATCCCCGGCAGGGAACCTATGCCGTCGGTTTTTCGGGTAGCATCGACTGTGCGGCATCGAGGGCTGCAATTCCCCCCCCCATACACCGGGGCTGACCCGGGCTTCCGGGGATGAAAAGACCATCCGGCTGCGCTTCGTGCTTCCGGACGGCGTTTCGGCCGACGATGTTTCGCTGCGCTTCGCGCCCCTCAAATACGACAAGCATTTCGCCTTTACATTCACCTGCGACGACTCCTACGTCACGGCTTTTTCCCGTTTCTGGAATTTAATCAATGCCAAGTGGCTTGACGACAGGGAGTTCTGTCATTTGGGCGGCGTTCCCACCTCGGGCCGTGTTCCCGACCGGCCGCTGGCGATGACCGACGGCTGCGGCAACGACCGTCGTTTCGGGTTCAGCTGCTCTATCTGGCCTACGTGGGGAAATGAAAAAAATGCCACCTTTATCAAGGAACTTTCCGAAACGGGCTCGAACAGCCAGTATATCTCGTGGGAGGAGCTGCGGCTGCTCTCCGATTTCGGGGTGTCGATGCTTTTCCACAATGTCGACGAGCGGGTTTACGGCAAGACCGATCCTGCACGCATCGCACAGGGGCTGCACGACGATTACGATAAAGTCTACGAGAAACTCGGGCTGCGGATGAAAGTGATGGGGCTTCCCGATGGTAACAGGGCTTATGTCGAGGCGGCGAGGCAATCCGGCCTGGTAAGCTTTACGCGCAACTCCCTGGCCTGGCAGACCCGCATTCACCTGCATCGGTGCGGTGACCTGCGCGCGGGACAGACCTACGGCGGCAACAACAATTCGGTGCCTGCGCAGAAGTTGGCCGAACTGGCTGCGCAGGCGGCTTCGGACGACCCTTACTGGGTGGGGCTGACGATTCACCGCGGCGACGAGAGCTACGCGGAGATGCTGGAAGAGGTTTGCAGACTTTACGGCAGGGAGGGCAGCGATGCGCTCTGGGTGGCCTCGTGGGACGAAATTTACGAATATGTCGCCTTGCGCGAAGGGGCGCAGGTGCGTAAAATCGCCGAGGGGCGTACGGTGACGTTCGAGGTCGAAATGCCTGTGGAGGAGGGATTCTGGTTCCGCGACGTTTCGCTGCTGGTCGACGGCCTCGGCGGGGAGTGCGAGGCGGAACCCCTCTCGGACAACATCGTCGGGTTGAGCCAGGCGCCGCGCGGCGGCGGTATGCTGGTCAACGTGAATTTCAACGCGCGGCTGCTGGCCCTGGCGGAAAAATATACGGCCGTTTACGAACGGGAATTTACCGATGCGGCGCTTGCCGACGCCTGCTATTTCGTATCGCAGTTGCTGCCGTCGCTCGCGGCGCCATACCTGCAGCGGCTGGGGGCCGTCGCTGCGCCGTCGCAGGCTGCGGTCGATGCGGCGCACATCGAAGCTTACCGTGCGCAATTGGACGGATATACGTTCGTCGTCCTGCGCGATATGGCGGCAGAGTAGGCCGGGATACATATATTTTAGTAAAAATGTTGGTTTCTCCGTGAAAATCGCTATCTTTGCAACCCGATTTCGCAAATAAGACAACAATAAATAGAAACCATTCATTATGAAGATCGTAAGAGAACAACGCGAAGAGAACAACTCGCTGCTCAAGGTAACGGTGGGCGCGGAGGATTACGGACAGGCCGTCGAGAAGGAGCTGCGCGAATACAAGCGCAAAGCCAACATTCCCGGCTTCCGTCCCGGCATGGTGCCCATGGGTCTGGTCAAGAAGATGTACGGCAAGGGCGTGCTGGCCGAACAGTCGTACCGCACGGCGTCGAACGCCGTGTTCGAGTATCTCCAGAAAGAGAACATCGACTACCTGGGCGACGTGATTCCTTCGGAGGAGCAGGGCGACTTCGATTTCGAGAACGGCACGCAATTCGAGTTCATATTCGAAATCGGCGAGGCTCCCGAAGTGAAGCTCGAACTTTCGGACAAGGATAAGCTGACCTACAACCGGATCAAGGTCGACAAGAAGATGCACGACGACTACCGCGCCAACTACCTGCGCCAGTACGGCCGCCTGGTCGACGCCGACAAGGTGACCTCGGACGAGGCGCTGTCGGTCGTGCTCGACAACGGCGAGATGAACGTAGCGGACGCATACGTGGGGCTGATTTCGATGTCGGAGGAGGAGCGCAAACCGTTCATCGGCAAGAAAGTCGGCTTCAAAACCCAGGTCAACATCAACGAACTCTACAAAAACCCGTCGCAGCGCGCCGCCGTGCTGCAGGTCAAGGAGAACGAGCTGGAAGGCATCAACCCCGAATTCTCGCTCGAAATCACCAAAATCCGCAAGTTCGCCGAGCCCGAGCTGAACGAGGAGTTCTTCAAGACGGCGTTCCCCGGCGGTGAGGTCAAGGACGAGGCCGGACTGGACAAGTTCGTCGACGGCCGCATCGGACAGGAGCTCTCCCGCGAGAGCGATTACCTCTTCACGCTCCAGTTGCGCGACTACCTCGTGAAGAAAGCGGGCCTGAAGATGCCCGAAAAGTTCCTCAAGCGCTGGCTCTACACGATTAACGAGGGCAAGTTCACGATGGAGGACATTGATAAGGACTTCGACCAGTTCCTCAAAATGTTCACGTGGAACTACCTCCAGAAGCACTTCATCAAGCAGGACAATATCTCCGTGAGCAAGGAGGAGGCTTTGGCCGAGGCCAAGGCGCTGGCCGCGTCCCAGTTCGCGCAGTACGGCATGCCGTCGGCCCCCGAGGAGATGCTCGCTGGCTACGCCGAGAAGATTCTCGCGGACAAGGAGCAGGGACAGAAGATTTACGAGAAGCTCTATGAGGTGAAGGTCGTGGAAGACGTGAAATCGAAAATCAAGGTGACGGAAAAAGCCGTATCTGCCGACGATTTCGCTAAAATGGCCCAGGCGCTTTAAGAATTTCCGAAAAAAGCGTATCTTTGGACTTTGCAGGCGTGATGTTTGCAAAGTCCTTTTGTTTGGAAAAAGTTCGCCCGCGGCCATGCGGCCGGCCGGGGAGGCGGCAGACCTCCCCCGGGCAAAGGGCAACCGAGGGGGATTTTAAATATGGAATGCGGCATCGAACGCCGTAATGCGAGTCCGGCGAATTCCATGTATGAAAAATCCCGGCATCGTATGTAAAACCTCAATTCGCCGGACTCACATTCGTTATGTCAGAATTTGAAAAATACGCACGGAAGCATTGCGGAATCAGTTCGCTGAAACTGCACGACTTCCAGTCGGTCAGCGCGGCCTACGTGTCGCCGACGATCATCGAGGAGCGCCAGCTGAACATCGCTACGATGGATGTCTTTTCGCGCCTGATGATGGACCGCATTATTTTCCTCGGCGCGCCGATTTACGACGACGCGGCCAATATCATCCAGGCACAGTTGCTCTTCCTCGAGTCGGTCGACCCGGAGAAGGACATCCAGATTTATGTCAATTCGCCCGGCGGTTCGGTTTCGGCCGGACTGGGCATCTACGACACCATGCAGCTGGTCAGCTCCGACGTGGCGACCATCTGCACCGGACTGGCGGCTTCGATGGGCGCCGTGCTGCTCACGGCCGGCGCCAAAGGCAAGCGCTCGGCGCTGCCCCATTCGCGGGTGATGATTCACCAGCCGCTGGGCGGTGCGCAGGGGCAGGCCTCGGACATCGAAATCACGGCCCGCGAGATGATGAAGACCAAGCGCGAGTTGTACGAGATACTCTCGGCCCACTCGGGCGTTCCGGTCAAGAAAATCGAGAAGGACGCCGACCGCGACTACTGGCTCTCGGCGCGCGAAGCCAAAGACTACGGACTGATCGACGAGGTGCTTTCTAAACGGGAGAAGTAATGGCGCAGAACAAGAACAACAACCATCGGGGCGGAACGGGCGGCGACTGCTGCTCGTTCTGCGGTGCCAAGCGCAGCGACGTGGAAATCATGTTCCAGGGCGCGGACGGCGCGAACATCTGCAACAAGTGTATCGAGAACGGCTACCGGATTATCGTCGAGAACGACGTGGCGACCGAGCAGCGGCGCTCCCCGGCGGCTCCGCTCAAGATGGAGGAGCTGCTCAAACCGGCGCAAATCAAGGAGTTCCTCGACCAATACGTCATCGGGCAGGACGACGCCAAGCGCTACATGTCGGTGGCTGTCTACAACCATTACAAGCGGCTGCTCTACGCTCCCAAGGACGACGAGGTGGAAATCGACAAGTCGAATATCGTGCTCGTGGGCCCCACGGGTACGGGCAAAACGCTGATGGCCCGCACGATTGCCAAGCTGCTGAAAGTGCCCTTCACGATTGTAGACGCCACGGTGCTGACCGAGGCGGGCTACGTGGGCGAGGATGTCGAAAGCATCCTTTCGCGGCTGTTGCAGGTGGCCGACTACGACCTGGCGCAGGCCGAGCGGGGCATCGTCTTTATCGACGAAATCGACAAGATCGCCCGCAAGGGCGACAACCCCTCCATCACGCGCGACGTTTCGGGCGAAGGCGTGCAGCAGGCGCTGCTCAAGATACTGGAGGGCACGGTGGTCAACGTGCCGCCGCAGGGCGGGCGCAAGCACCCCGAGCAGAAGTTCATCCAGGTCGATACGCGCAACATCCTGTTCATCTGCGGCGGGGCGTTCGACGGCGTGGAGAAGAAAATCGCCCAGCGCCTGAATACCCGCGCCATGGGCTACGGGCGGCTTATGGCCGACCGCATCGACCGCAGCAATCTGATGCAGTACATCACGCCGCAGGATTTGAAGTCGTTCGGACTGATTCCCGAGCTGGTGGGCCGCCTGCCGGTGCTGACCTATATGCAGCCCCTTTCGCGCCAGGCGCTGCGCTCGATTCTTACCGAGCCGAAGAATGCCATCGTCAAGCAGTACAAGCGCCTGTTCGAGCTGGACGGCGTCAAACTGGCGTTCGACGACGCGGTGCTGGACTACATCGTGGACAAGGCCGTCGAGTTCAAACTCGGCGCCCGCGGCCTGCGTTCGATTTGCGAGGCGATCATGATGGACACCATGTTCGACATCCCCTCGACGGATACGCGGAAGTTTACCGTAAAGTTGCCTTATGCAAAGGAAAAGATAGAAAAAGCAAATTTATTGGAACTAAAACAAGTTGGTTAGTGTCTTTTTATTATCTTTGCCGTGTGTTCCGGTTGCGAATAGGGCAGCCGGGGCCTCGGCGGGGTGCTTCCGCAGCTGCGCTCGAGCAAAAACGATAACCGATAAATAAACCGATAAAACATTCTAACACATGTCATCTACCAATTCCAAACTTACGCGTGTAGCCGACAATATCCGTATTCTGTCGGCCGCCATGGTCGAAAAAGCCAAATCGGGCCATCCCGGGGGCGCCATGGGTGGCGCCGACTTCATGACGGTGCTCTACACGGAGTTCCTGCGCTACGACCCCGACAACATGGCCTATCCCTACCGCGACCGTTTCTTCCTCGACCCGGGCCACATGTCGCCGATGCTCTATTCGACGCTGTCGCTGGCCGGGTACTATACGACCGAAGATTTGCAGTCGCTGCGCCAGTGGGGCAGCGTTACGCCGGGCCATCCCGAAGTGGATGTGATGCGGGGCGTGGAGAATACCTCGGGCCCGCTCGGGCAGGGGCACGCCATGGCGCTGGGCGCCGCTATCGCGGAGCGTTTCATGGCGGCGCGTTTCGGCGAGTGGATGGCGCACAAGACCTACGCCTACATCTCGGACGGCGCCGTCGAGGAGGAGATTTCGCAGGGCGTGGGACGCATCGCCGGCCACCTGGGCCTGTCGAATTTCATCATGTACTACGACTCGAACAACATCCAGCTTTCGACCAAGGTCGACGAGGTGATGACCGAGAACGTGGCGATGAAATACGAGGCGTGGGGCTGGAACGTGCTTTCGGTCGACGGCCAGAACATCAATGAAATTCGCGAGGCGCTCGTGGCGGCCAACTCCGAAACGGAGCGCCCGACGCTCATCATCGGCCGCACCGTCATGGGCAAGGGTGCCAAAGGCCCCGCCGGCGAGAGCTTCGAGGACAAGGTTTCGACCCACGGACAGCCGCTCTCGGCTGCCGGCGCCGACTTCGCCGCCACGGTCGAAAACCTCGGGGGCGACGCCGCAAATCCGTTCGCGGTGTTCGAAGAGAGCCGCGAGGCGTTTGCCGAGCGCCGCGCACAACTGCGCGACTGGGCCGCACGTCAGGCGGAGGTCGAGAAGTCGTGGCGTGCGGAGCATAAGGATCTGGCGCACAAGCTCGACATGTTCCTCTCGGGTAAGCTTCCCGAAATCGACTACAAGGCTGTCGAGATGAAAGCCGACGTGGCCACGCGCGCCGCATCGGCCACGATGCTGGGCGTGTTCGCCGAGAAAATCGAGAACATGATCGTGGCCTCGGCCGACCTTTCGAATTCGGACAAGACCGATGGCTTCCTCAAGAAGACCAAAGCCTTTACGAAGGGCGACTTCAGCGGTAAATTCTTCCAGGCGGGCGTTTCGGAGCTGACAATGGCCTGCGTGGCCAACGGCATGGCGCTGCACGGCGGCGTGATTCCGGCCTGCGGCACGTTCTTCGTCTTCTCGGACTATATGAAACCCGCCGTGCGCCTTTCGGCGCTGATGCGCCTGCACGTGATTTATATCTGGACACACGACTCGTTCCGCGTTGGCGAGGACGGACCTACGCACCAGCCCGTGGAGCACGAGGCGCAGATTCGCCTGATGGAGCAGTTGAAGAATCACCACGACGAGCGTTCGATGGTCGTGCTGCGTCCGGCCGACGGCGAGGAGACCGTCATGGCGTGGAAACTGGCCGTCGAGGAGCACCGCCCCGTGGCGCTCGTGCTCTCGCGCCAGAACATCAAGACGCTGCCGGCGCTCGGTTCGAGCCGCCGTGAGGAGGCCGCACAGCTTGCCAAGGGCGGCTATGTGGTGCTGGACGCCCCCAAACCCGCCGTGGTGATGATTGCCACCGGTTCGGAGGTCGCGACGCTGGTCGAGGGCGCCGGGCTGCTGGCGTCGGAGGGTATTCCGGTGCGCGTGGTGAGCGTCCCCAGCGAGGGCCTGTTCCGCGACCAGCCCGAGTCGTACCGGCAGAGCGTGCTGCCCGCAGGCGTGGTGCGCTACGGCCTGACGTCGGGACTTCCGGTGAACCTCATGGGCCTGGTGGGCGAGAACGGCATGATTCACGGCCTCGACCACTTCGGCTGGTCGGCGCCCTACTCCGTGCTCGACGAAAAGTTCGGCTACAACGGGGCTACCGTGGCGGCCGAGGTGAAGAAGCTGCTCGGAAAGTAACGGATGCGGTTCCTGCCGCCCGGCACCGTCTTTTCCGTGCGGCACGAATGGACAATTGCCCCGGTGCATTTGCACCGGGGCGTTTTTGCGCAAGGGAGCGAGGTGACGGGATTCGTCGAAGGCAGGGCGCAAGGGAGCGGGATGGCGGGGCGGTCGGGGATTGCCGGATGGCAGGACGCAAGGGGTGAGGTGACGGGACGATAGGTTGCCGGATAGCGGGGTGCGGCGACTGGACGGCAGGGGGCCGGGGTGCCGGACGGCAGATTTGTCGGGTGGCTGTGGGACTGGGTACCAGGGTGTCCGGGGCCGGGTTCATCGCATGCGGTACGTCTGTTAGATTGTTACAAGGGCAGGCACTCCCTCTAACAATGTTACAAGTGTAACAGGTGCTGTCTGCTGTAACCGGATACGACCCGGTACACTTCCCGCTCACAGCCCGTCCGCTCTGCACTCTACGCCTCTCCGTCCGTCTCTTCCTCTGCCCTCTCCGCCCCCCCCCGCTTGCCCTCCCGCTTGCCCGCTTCCATAATTTTTTTGCTTCCGGGCGCAACTTTTCCGCGCGGATTGCGTCTAATGGATAAAAACAGTTTCGGAAATGCCCACAGCGAAGGATATGACCGCACAGCGAGCCCGGCAGTACGAATTTGAAGTTTTCGTCCGGGAACACCGCCGCATCATCGGCAAGGTATGCTACCTCTATGCCGGGGACAGCGACGATTTCGACGACCTCTACCAGGAGGTGCTGATTAACCTGTGGCGGGGATTCGACGGCTTCGAGGGCCGGGCCAAAGCCTCGTCGTGGGTATACCGCGTCGGGCTGAACACCTGTATCTCCTTTTACCGCCGCAACCGCCGCCGTGCGGGCAGCGTGCCGCTGGCCGACTGTGCCGCCACGGAGGGCGACGACCCGGAGCGCAACGATCTGCTGCGGGAGCTCTATGCGCTGATCAACCGCCTGGATACGCTCGAGAAAGCGGTCGTGATGCTGTGGCTCGACGAAGTGCCCTACGACGAGATTGCGGAGATTACAGGCCTGACGCGCAACAACGTGGCCTCGAAGCTCCACCGCATCAAACTGAAACTGCGCGAGCAGGCAACCCATTAAAACGATTAGGATATGGAACTCGATGAGCTGAAAACCAAATGGCACGAGCTGGACGGACGCCTGGATTGTGCGGATGTGAAGATAGATCGGCTGACGGCCCGAGTCGCGGCCGGAAAAATCACCTCGGCCAAGCAGCGGCTGGCGCGCATGCTCCGCATGCAGCTGTTTCTGCTGGCGATGCTTCCGCTGCTTTTCTCCGGCATATTGCGTTCGGACGGGAATGCCGGTTCCGACGTGGCGGTACAGGTGTTGCTGGGGCTCTTCGTCATGGCCATGCTGGGACGGCAGGTGTTCCTGATTGTCAGGCTGGCGCGCATCGACCCCGTGAAGCAGTCCGTGCGGGAGGCCTGTGCCGCCGTGGTGCGGTTCCGGAGTTGTTTTCTCGCGGGGGTGGTTATCGGCATTGCATTGGGGGTGCCCTTTTTGGTCGCGTTCGGGATTTACGTCGGTCGATTCACGACCCCCTATGTCCTGTACGGGTTCTGGACGGGACTGGCGGTCGGGGTGCCGCTGGGAGTCCGTGTCTTCCTGCGTATGCGGCGCGAAATCGACGCACTGCGCGAGGCGCTGCACGACGCGGACGCGCAGGCGCTGTGAACCGCCGATGTGCGGAGGGCGGAACGTCGGGTGTCGGGCGTCGGAAAACGACTGCCGCCTGAAAACTGCCGCATACTGCCGCCGGATAACGAAATCCCCGGACTCGATGGGAGCCCGGGGAGCGTTATTTATATATATGTATCCCGCTACTGCATGTAGAGCGTGATGCGGCCGTAGTATTCGCCGTCGATGTAGAGCTCGGCCCGCAGCTCGCCGCGGCGGATATGCACGCGGCGCAACTCGCGCGGGTAATCCGCACGTCCGTAGCCAATGTAAATCGTGTCGTCGCCGTAGGCATCCCACTGGATATTGAGCGTGTCGAGGTACTGCCCCGTGTCGGCGAAATGCAGCTTGTCGGTGCCGAAACCGTCCGCCCCGAAATAGACGTAACTGTCTAACGGGTAGCGGTCGTCCTGGTAGAATCCCAGATCGCCGGCCCAGACCCGGCCCGCGAGGGTGTCGTAAAGGCGGTCGTCGTCGTTTTCGCAGGACGAAAATCCGACGGCGGCCAGCAGCGCGAACGCAGCGATGAGAAGTCGTTTCATTGCATGTATTGCGGTTGTTCGGGGTAAAGGTAGCAATTTTCTTGCATATTGTGAAATTACTTCGTACCTTTGTCCTCCCGCCTCGGGGCGGGGAAATGTGGAAAGATTTGACTGATTGCAAACCACAATAAAAAATCGCTAAAACAGCTTATTTTTTATTCCAACAGCCAATTTTTCCCATTTTATACGTTTTATTTTTTATTAACCGGGCAGATGTATCCGTCCCGAACGGTTGCCAGCATTTTGTGCGGCATCGCCCAAGCCCCTCCCGAGGGAGGGGTTTAGGGTGGGGGCAGATTTGCAAACGACGCCGAAGGCGGCGACCGCGACAAGCCGGGCTTGGGAGCGGCGGACGGAATATCTACCACAATTAAATGTATAACATGGGCTTTTTGTTTACATCGGAATCGGTGTCCGAAGGACACCCCGATAAAGTTTCAGACCAGATTTCAGACGCCATCCTCGACGAGTTCCTGCGTCACGACGCCAACTCGAAGGTGGCCTGCGAAACGCTCTGCACCACCGGCCTGGTGGTCGTGGCGGGCGAGGTGCGCTCGGAGGCTTACGTCGACGTGCAGGGTGTGGCGCGCCGCGTCATCAACCGTATCGGCTATACCCGCAGCGAGTACCAGTTCGACTGCAATTCGTGCGGCATCCTGTCGGCCATCCACGAGCAGTCGCCCGACATCAATCAGGGCGTGGTGCGCGCCGATGAGGCGGAGCAGGGCGCCGGCGATCAGGGCATCATGTTCGGCTACGCCTGCAACGAAACCCGCGAGATGATGCCCGCGACGCTGATTCTCTCGCACGTCATCCTCAAGGAGCTGGCCGTCATCCGCCGCGAGGGCGAGGTGATGAAATACCTGCGTCCCGACTCCAAATCGCAGGTGACCGTCGAGTACGACGAGCAGACGAACCGTCCGCTGCGCGTGCACACCATCGTGGTGTCGACGCAGCACGACGAATTCATCCTTCCCGGCGACGGCCTCACGGAGAAGCAGGCCGAGGAGCGTATGCAGGCCACGATTCGCGAGGACGTGCGCACGATTCTCATTCCGCGCGTCAAGGCGCGCCTGGAGCGTGCCGGGGACAAGCTCGCCGAGCTGATCGGCGACGACTACATCCTGCACGTGAACCCCACGGGCAAGTTCGTGATTGGCGGCCCCCACGGGGACACGGGCCTCACGGGCCGCAAAATTATCGTCGACACCTACGGCGGCCGCGGCGCTCACGGCGGCGGCGCATTCTCGGGCAAGGACTCGTCGAAAGTCGACCGCTCGGCGGCCTACGCCGCACGGCATATCGCCAAGAACCTCGTGGCCGCCGGTGTTGCGGACGAGGTGCTCGTGGAGCTGTCGTACGCCATCGGCATCGCGCAGCCGCTTTCGGTTTACGTCGACACCTACCGTTCGCCCCGTCCCGCGGCGCTGGCCGGCATGACCGACGGGGAGATTGCGCGCCGTATCGGCAAACTTTTCGATTTGCGCCCTGCGGCGATCGTCAAGCGCTTCGGCCTGAAGAACCCGATTTTCGAGGCCACGGCTTCCTACGGACATTTCGGCAACCGTCCCTACACGCAGAAAGAGCGGGTGTGGGAGAACGGCCGCGAAGTGGAGCGCGAAATCGAATACTTCGGCTGGGAGAAGCTCGACGCCGTGGATTGCATCCGCAAAGAGTTCGGACTGTAACACATCCGACCGCAAAAGATCGGGATGTCAGTCGCTGATGTCTCGATTTTTGTGTGAATACGCATACTAACCGGACGTTTTTGTTCGTTTGTCCTACGAATTTAAAAAATTACGATTAGCCTATGGACTGAAGTTGCCTCTGATTAATTAAACTTAAACACTTGTGATTGAATTATGAAAAAGGCATTTTTAATTTTAGGAGCAGTAGCCGTGTCGGCCGCCGCAGGCGGAGTGACGGCATGGACGGTAGCCGGCAGCCGCGAAGGCTCGGTGGAATATATCGAGCGCGAAGTGGAGCGCACGCCCGCATTGGGCACCCAGTTTACATCGTATCAGGCAGAGCAGTACCCCGACCTGACATACGCCGCCGAAAATGCGGTGAAGGCCGTGGTCAACATCGAAGCCGTGCAGCAGGTCGAAATGCCGCGCCGCAGGGGCTACGACCCGTTCCTGGAGTTTTTCGGCATTCCCCAGCAGGGATACGACGAGGGCCCGCGCTACCGTGAGCAGCGGGCAGGCGGCTCGGGCGTCATCATCTCGGACGACGGCTATATCGTGACCAACAACCACGTGGTGGACGGCGCCTCGAAACTCAAGGTCAAACTCAACGACGGCCGCACATTCGACGCCAAGCTCATCGGCAAGGATTCCGCTACGGACCTCGCGCTGCTGAAAGTCGAGGCTTCGAACCTGCCGACCGTGCCCTTCGGTTCGTCGGACGCGCTGCGGCTGGGCGAGTGGGTGCTGGCAATCGGTTCGCCGTTCGACCTGCAGTCGACCATCACGGCGGGCATCGTGAGCGCCAAGGCGCGTAACCTGGGCGTGATTCCCAACGATTTCCGCATCGAGGCCTTCATCCAGACCGACGCCGCGGTGAATCCCGGCAACTCGGGAGGTGCGCTGGTCAACACGCACGGCGAGCTGGTGGGCATCAACACGCTGATCAAGTCGCAGACGGGCAGCTACGTAGGCTATTCGTTCGCCATTCCGGAATCGATCGTGCGCAAGGTGGTCGTAGACCTCAAGGAGTACGGCGTCGTGCAGCGTGCGCTGCTGGGCGTCCAGTATGCCATCGTCGATCAGGACTTCATCGACCGCATGGGCGAGGAAACCGGTGTCAAGGAGTTGGGCGGAGCCTATGTCGACAAGGTCATCGAGGGCGGTTCGGCTTCGGAGGCCGGCATCCGCAAGGGCGACATCATCCTGGACATCGACGGGGTGAAAATCAACGACAATGCGACGCTTGCCGAGCAGATCGGACGCCGCCGGCCCAACGATAAGATTACTTTATCGGTAAAAAGGGACGGCAAGGTGAAACAAATTGACGTTACTTTGCGTAATAAAGCTGGTAAAACGGAATTGGTTACCAAAGAAGACGTCGATATGGTCGAGGTTCTCGGAGGTAAGTTCGCAGATGCGGGCACCAAACTCTGCCGCGAACTGGACATCAAGGGCGGCGTGCAGGTGGTCGGCATCAAGGCCGACGGAATTCTGGCCCGTGCCCGTGTGAAACAGGGATTTGTAATTACCCACATCAACGATCGTCCGGTCTATTCGGTAACCGATATGGAGCGGATGACGGACAAGGTGCGTTCGATAGACGGCATCTATCCCAACGGCCGCGCCGCAAGCTACACGCTTGTGGAGTAGCCGTGCCCCGGGCGGGTTTTTGTACAGGAAGTTAATTTTAGGAGGTTAATAAGAATTATGCGTCAGTTAAAAATTACAAAGTCCATCACCAACCGCGAGAGCGCTTCGCTGGACAAGTACTTGCAGGAAATCGGCAAGGAGGAGCTCATCACGGTCGAGGAGGAGGTGGAACTCGCCCAACGAATCAAGAAAGGGGACCAGGAAGCACTGGAGAAACTTACCAAAGCCAACCTGCGTTTCGTGGTTTCCGTAGCCAAACAATACCAGAATCAGGGGTTGAGCCTCCCCGACCTGATCAACGAGGGAAACCTCGGCCTGATTAAGGCCGCCGAGAAGTTCGACGAAACCCGCGGTTTCAAGTTCATCTCGTATGCCGTGTGGTGGATTCGCCAGTCGATTCTCCAGGCGCTGGCCGAGCAGTCGCGTATCGTGCGCCTGCCGCTCAACCAGGTGGGGTCGCTCAACAAAATCAACAAGGCTTTCGCCCGTTTCGAGCAGGAGCACGAGCGCACGCCCTCGCCCGAGGAGCTGGCTACCGAGCTGGAGCTCCCGAAGGAGAAGGTGACCGACACGCTGCGTGTCGCCGGTCGCCACGTTTCGGTGGACGCGCCGTTCGCCGACGGCGAAGACAACTCGCTGCTGGACGTGCTGGTGAACCCCGATTCGCCCAACGCCGACCGCGGACTGATCAACGAGTCGCTGTCGACCGAGGTGGATCGCGCGCTGGAAACGCTCACGGAGCGCGAGCGCGACATCATCAAGTACTTCTTCGGCATCGGTACCTCGGAGATGACCCTCGAGGAGATCGGCGAGAAGTTCGACCTCACGCGCGAGCGTGTGCGCCAAATCAAGGAGAAGGCGATTCGCCGCCTGCGCCACTCGTCGCGCTCGAAACTGCTGAAGTCTTATTTAGGATAATTCACCCGGCATCTGTTTGAAAGGCCGTCCGAAAGGACGGCTTTTTTTTGTACCAGTGCCGGATTCGGGCGGTTCGGTGGGATGTGCGGCTTGTGTGCGGGCCGGGATGCATGCATGTCGCAGGGGCATGCGGTGGAGGGCGGAGCGGGTGTGTGCGGCGGGTGCAGCCACGTCGTATGCGGCAAGCGGGCGGGTTTGCGGTGTTGCCCCTCCCCGGAATACACTAAAAGGGAAGCAGGAGCCCGGCCGCGAGCAGGAGCCCGAACAGCAGGATGTTGCGCGATGTCGCGCCCAGAATGGCGTTCAGTTCGCGTCCCCGGCCGATGCGTACCATGTGCCGCCATGTCCGGATGTGGAACGGGAGGTAGAGCAGCGGCAGGAACGCCGCCCAGATGCGGCCGTCGGCGAGCAGTGCCAGGCAGCAGGCGGCGGCTGCGAATCCCAGCAGCAGGTAGAGCGTTGCGCCCGCGCGTCCGCCCAGCCGGACGACGAGTGTCCGTTTGCCGCTGCGGGCGTCCTGCTCGCGGTCGCGGTAGTTGTTGACCATCAGCAGCGTGTCGATCGTAAGGCCGCAGGCCGCGGAAACGACGGCCGCCTGCCATGTCCAGCCGCCCGAGAGGATGTAGTAGGTGCAGCCGACGGGGACGAACCCGAAAAACAGCAGTACGAGCAAATCGCCCCAGCCGTGGTAGGCCAGCGGGTAGGGGCCCGCGGTGTAGAGGAAGGCGAAGAGGACGCAGGCGGCACCGACGGCCACGAGCCACCAGCCGCCGTAGAAAAGCAGGCCGCAGCCCGCGAGGCAGGCGGTTGCTGTCGTGACGGCGATTCCGCGCCGCATGGCTCCGGGGCTTATCCATCCTTGTGCGCAGGCGCGCTCGGGGCCGAGGCGGTCTTGGCCGTCGGAGCCTTTCAGGTAGTCCCAGAGGTCGTTTATCAGGTTGGCGTCGATTTGCATCAGCAGGGCGAACGCCAGGCAGAGCAGTGCGGGGAGCAGGGCGAACCGGCCCTCCGATGCTGCGAGGGCGCAGCCCAGCATCACGGGAACGGCCGCTCCCGTCAGCGTCTTGGGACGTGCCGCGAGCAGCCATGCCCGGGCGGAGTCGGGGTGTATCTGTGTTGTCATAGCTTTTGTTTGCGCTGTGGCGGAACGATGCCGGGGCCTGTTGCCGTTTTTTCAGCGGACGTGGCCTGTTGCCGTTGTTCCGGCGGGCTGGGCTTTTGTACGGGTGCGGGTCACGGCTTGTTTCGGGGGACTTTCACGGTTGCCGTGGCACGCGGTGCCGTCGGGATATTCGCGCCTTACCGTCGCCCCCCCCCTGTCGGCGTACGGGCGGGTCTTCCGGTGTGCGGACCATCCGGTTTTTCGCCGGATGGTCCGGCGGTGCGTTTCGCCCTGCCGGTGTGCGGGCCGGTTTTCCGGGCTACCAGACGATGGGCTCCTTGCCGATGCTTTGCAGGTATTCGTTGGCGCGCGAGAAGTGGCGGCAGCCGAAGAATCCCCGGTAGACGGAGAGCGGCGAGGGGTGCACGGCCTTGAGGATGCAGTTGCGCTGCGGGTCGGCGATGGCACCTTTCTTTTGTGCGTAGCTGCCCCAGAGCATGTAGACGATACCCTGCTTGTGCTGGGCGATGGTGCGCACGACGGCGTCGGTGAACGTTTCCCAGCCGCGTCCCGCGTGCGAGGCCGCTTCGTGGGCGCGCACGGTCAGCACGGCGTTGAGCAGCAGCACGCCCTGCTCGGCCCAGCGGTCGAGGTTGCCCGTCGCGGGAGGGGGAGTACCTGTGTCGTCGGCCACCTCCTTGAAGATATTCTGCAGCGAGGGCGGGAACGGCACGCCGTCGCCCACCGAGAAGCAGAGCCCGTTGGCCTGCCCGGGGCCGTGGTAGGGATCCTGCCCGATGATGACGACTTTCAGTTTGTCGAACGGACATTTGTCGAACGCCCGGAAAATGTTGCTGCCGCGTGGGAAAATGCGGTGCGTGGCGTATTCCTGCCGCACGAACTGCGTGAGGAGGGCGAAATAGGGCTTTTCGAATTCGGGAGCGAGCAGCTCTTTCCAGTCGGGGGCTATCTTTACATCCATGTTGCAAGGGTATTAAAGTGGTGTAAATGTAGTAAAAAGTTGGCAGATTACTATTATATTTGTAACCGGATATGAAGAAAGCATACTTGTTTCTTGCGTTGTGCTTGCTGGCGGCAGGCCGAGCAGCGGCCGCGGAGCCCGCAGACAGCGTCCGCAATGTGATTTATATGATTGGCGACGGCATGGGCCTCGCGCACGTTTCGATGCTTGCCATCGAGGGCGGATACGCCCCGACGGCTTTCGACCGCTCGCAGGGCGTGGCGCTGATTTCGACCTATTCGGCCAACAACCGCGTCACGGACTCCGCGGCGGCGGGTACGGCGTTGGCTACGGGGGCGAAGACCAATAACAGTACGCTGGGCCTGGATGCCGGGGGAGAGCGTGTGCGGTCGGTCATCGAGAGGGCCGTAGCCGATGGGAGGCCTACGGGGATTGCCGTGAAATGTTATCTCCAGCACGCTACCCCGGCGGCGTTTTACGCCCATGTCCCGAGCCGGGGCGACGAGAAGGCCATCACCCGCGATATGCTGGCGAGCGGTATCGACGTGCTCATTGGCGCCGGCAGGCGGCTCGAGAGGGAGTCGCCCGAGGGCGGTTCCTACCGCGATGCTTTCAGCCGCCGCGGATATGCGGTTGCCGGTTCGCTCGAAGAGGCGGAGCCGGTGCGTGCGGGGCGGCTGTTGTGCGCTGTGACGGATGAAAATATCCCGCAGACGGTGCGGCGTCCGGATTACCTGCGCTGCGCCACGAACAAGGCGCTGGAGATACTTTCGCATAATGCGGATTCGGTCGGAAGGGGTTTCGTGCTGATGGTCGAGGGTTCGCTCATTGACGGTGCGGCGCATGGCAACGACTGGCAGAAGCTGCTCGATGAGATGCGCGATTTCGAGCAGGCCGTGGCCGCTGCGATGGATTTCGCCGACCGCACGCCCGGTACGCTGGTCGTGGTGACCGCCGACCATGAAACGGGCGGCCTCGCCATTCCGAGCGGCGATGCCGATTTCACCCGTCCCGAGAGCGGCATCCGCTATGTGTTCGGTTCGAAAAGCCACACGGCGACCTATCTTCCGGTTTATCTCTACGGGGCGGGCGCCGGACGCATTCACGGCGTGATGGACAATACGGAACTGGCGCAGCGGATTATGGCGCTGCTGGGGCTGGAATAGCCCGGCTGTACGGAATAACAAACGGCGTCCACTGAACTCGGGGTGGACGCCGTTTGCCGCTTATGGTCGATCGTGCTTTGGAAAGCCTACTTCTGGGTGCCGTAACCGACGACCACGACCTCTTCGAGGGAGCCTTTCGGTTGTCCGGACGTATCTTCGCGCAGGGTTCCCCCTTTGGTCGACACGGCGAAGCTCACGGGCAGGGTGAACCTTACGCGCACGGCCTGTCCGCGCTGTGCGCCGGGTGTCCATTTGGGCGCGGAGCGGATTACGCGGCTGACTTCGTCGGCAAGGGATTTGTCGGGCGATTGGAGCGTGCGCAGCGTGCTTACCGAGCCGTCCTTTTCAACGACGAACGAAATTACCACCATGCCGTAGGCATTCTTCTCGAGCGCCTCCGCCGGATATCTCACGTGCATCTGCACCCATTCGCGGAATTTGTCGAGGCCCCCGCCCGCGAACTGCGGCATCGTTTCGACCCGCAGGAACGGTTCCTCGTCGGGGTTCCCCGCTTCGGACGCGGTTTCGGACTTCGTGATTTGGAAGTCGACAGGCAGCGTGTATTTCACGCGCACCTTTTCGCCGCGCTGCTCGCCGGGTTTCCACCTGGGCGAGGAGGCGATTACACGGCGGGCCTCCTGCCAGAGCGATTCGTCGGGGGACTGGAGCTGCCGGACGGTGCTCACCGAGCCGTCCTTCTCAATGACGAACGTCAGTACGACGCGTCCGCCGATTCCCTTCTCGAACGCTTCGGCGGGGTATTTCACCCGCTGCTGCACCCATGCGCGGAAAGCCTGCAAATCTCCGTATTCCTGCTCGGGCGACGCATCGCCGACGGGGAATGCGGGCATGACTTCGGAAATCAGGAACGGTGTGTCGGGGTCGGCCGGGCCGTCCGTTTCCTGCCTGCCGGCGGCCGGATAGGTCGTCGTTTGGGTGATTGTGCCGTCCTTTATCGTGATGGAGGACGAAGCGGCTTCGGGATTCGTTGCGCCCTGTTCGGGCTTTTTGAATCCTTTGAGCGTGATGACAACCACACCGTCGCGGCCTTTCTCCCCGTACAACGCCAGGCTGGCTTTGTCTTTGAGTACCGAGATGCTCTCAATCCGGTTGGGGTTGATGGTTTTGATAAACTCCTTGTCGACTTCGAGGCCGTCGACGATGTAAAGCGCCTTCTGGTTCGACAGTTCGGCCGTCGCAGCCGGGTCCGTATCCATCGGGAGCAGGATGGTTTGGTCGGGGGCGTCTGCCCGGACGGTCTGTGTCTTGCAACCGACATAGGAAACCTCGAGCGTCGAGCCTTTGGGGACGGTGAGTTTCGCACTGCCTGCCGCGTCGGTGACTGCGCCTTTGGGCGTGTCGGCGACCCGGACGATGGCCCCGGTAAGGGGTGCGCCGTCCTTATAGGTGATGATGCGAATCTTCACTTCCGCAGCGTCGTTCGCGGCTTTGCCGTCCGCTTCGGGTTTCAGCACCACCTCTGCATGCATCGTCCCCGCCTTGCGTACCTCGACGACGGCGGTTTCGCAGTCGGGGTAGCTGACTTCGAGCCGGCTGCCCTGCGGCACCGTGATTTCGGCGCTGCCCCCGGCGTTCGTGACGACGCCTTTCTGGGTGCCGGACAATTGTACGATGGCACCCATAACGGCCTGTTTGTCGTTGTCGCGCACCGTCAGGGTCACTTTGCATTCCTTCTCTTTGGCCGCCTGTGCGGCGGCAGGGGCCGTTTCCGTTTCGGCCGCGGCCGCGATTCCGGAATCGGTTGCGGGTGCGGCGGCCATCGCGGTTGCGGGTGCCGGGGCGACGATCACCGCAGCGCGTGTGGTGAACGAAAATGCGCACAGGAGTCCTATCAGGGCGGGAAGCGTTCCCGCCAGTCGCAGCAGGTTGTGCCTGCTCTTTGTCTGCGTAGTCATCATTTTAAAGCGTTTTTTGGTTAAGGAGTTTCGCAGCCCGTTGGCTATTTCCGGACTATAACCGAAAAGCTGCTTGAAGATGGTTTGCATGTAAACCGCCCGGTCGTAGCCGCTGCCCAGCACGTCGCTGTCGGCTTCGAATTCTTCGGCTTCGGTCAGCCGCCGCGCGGCAATCCACACGAACGGGTTCCACCACAGGGCCGCCTTGAGCACCTCCATCAGGATGCGCTCGACGGAGTGGCGGTGGGCGATATGGCTCGATTCGTGGGCGATGACGGCTTTCATCTCCTCGTCCGGGGTTTTGTCCCAGACGTAGATTGTTCCGAAGAACGAGAACGAGGCGATTTCCTTCGGCGTGCGGACGAGCCTGTAACGGCCGGCGCGGGTCGTGTTTGCACCGCGCCGCAGGCGCATGATACCGAATACCTGCCACAGCATGACGCCGATAATCAGCGCGGCCCCCAGCAGGTAAACCGCCAGGCAGAGGTGTTCGGGCGTAACGGCGGGGCTCTGCTCGGGAACTATATCGGCGTTCCATTCGGGCAGGTCGGGCATCGTGACCGCAGGCGTCTCCACGATTACCTCGCCCGGCCATACGGGAATGCGGAGCAGCGGTATGAGGGCCGCGGCGGCCGTCGACAGCAGCAGGTAGAGGCGGCACCAGCGGAATTTCACCCGTCCTTCGAGCAGGATGGCGTAGGCCGCCAGCAGGATGCCGCTGCAAACGAGCATCTCGAGGCTATATTGGAGCAGTGTTTTCATCGTGGGAATCGGATTCAGGATTTGTGGGGCGGGCGGACGTCGGTGTGCTATTTCTTGGCGTTACGCATGATTTCGAGAATTTCGTCCATCTCCTTGACCGAGATGTCCTCGTGGCGCGAGAAGAACGACACCATCTGGGCCAGCGAACCGTCGAAGTATGACGTGAGCACCGAAGACATCACCCCGCGGGCATACTCTTCGCGGCCGACCAGCGGGTGGTAGCGGTGGCTCTTGCCTTCGGAGGTGTGCCCTACGAAGCCTTTGTTCTCCAGTATCTTGAGGAAAGTAGCCACCGTCGTGTACTTGGGGTGGGGCTCTTTCGTTTCGGCGATGATTTCGTTGACCACCGCATCGCCCAGCTTCCAGAGGATTTGCATGATTTCCTCTTCGCCGCGGGTGAGTTCAGTTAATTTTTTCTCCATGTTGAAAAGCGCTTTTTTTCAGGTTCCTGATGCAAGTCTACTACTAAAAATTTAGAAATGCAAATATTTCTTCTAAAATTTTAGTAGATTGATGCGAAAAAGTTCGTTACCTATTTTATAAGGGGCGCGATGGGCTTTGCGGATCGTGGCGGATCGAGACGTTTTATGGCGGTCGTGGCGTTTCATGGCGGTGGAAGTGGCTGGTTGAAGTGGGTGGTGGGGTGAGGCGGCCGGGAGGATTGGGACGGAAAATGTCGTCGGCCTGAACTGCCGGGAGGTGCTGTGGCGGGGCGGACGGCAGGGGGTTCTGTACGGCTGCGAAGCGCGGCGGTGGCAGGCAGTGGGGATGGAGTGCCCGGGCGGGCGGCGAAGTACGGCGGCTGGCGATGGCGGCAGAGGGTCGGGG
>ERZ791875.842-NODE-842-length-26358-cov-2.615063_pt1 | contig 26358 bp, 17 predicted proteins | sample MGYA00510278_ERZ791875 | MGnify/ENA primary metagenome ERZ791875 (study PRJEB30046, sample SAMN00792078) | human gut metagenome | study: EMG produced TPA metagenomics assembly of the A metagenome-wide association study of gut microbiota in type 2...
TGATTTTTTTCTTAACCAGAATCATAAACATAAATATTATAAAAAATAAAATTACAATTATCTTTTTTCTTCCAATCACATGATCTACTTTGCTTAAAAATACATTAAAATTAGTTAAGATAAAAAGTATTACATCACTGGCTAACACTGCCTTACCAGTATTCTTCATGAAAATAATACAAATTATAAACACTACTATCGCTAATGCCAAAAATTTTTCGAATGCAGGTAATGCATCAATAAGTTTTGCCTCATCGGCATTCTGGAAATACATAAATAAACATGGATACAAAATAACAAACGCTATTGTACTTATTGTAAAAAATTTTTTATACTTCTTCTCATTTACTTTTACCTATTTTGTTGCAAATATCACTAAAATCCTGTACTTGCCTTAAAGCCTTCCGGTGCTGGCAACATCTCATAATCAGTTCCAAAGTAAGTATTCAGTACCGTTCTCCATGTATTAATACTTGTCATACTTTCTATATCAAGCTTTTCACCCTTATAATAGACACAGTTTAAAATATTCTGCATATATAAAGTCTCTACTGACGCATCATAGGCTTTGGCACCATAATGATCAACCTGCCAGTGCGGATATCTTGCTCCATGGTCAGACATTAGTATAATTAATGCATCCGGATCGTTTTTCTGAATATCCTCTACAATTCTTTCCATACATTTTGTAATATATTTGTATTGGTTAAGATATATGCTTTTATCTTTCCAATTTGTTTCATCCTCTTTCGCTATCCGATTACCATCTGCGTCAAATGTAAAATATTCATGTGGACATTCTGCATAAGCAAAAGTAAATGTTGGTTTACTATCACTCGTATAATCTGTAATATTTTCCATAATAGTCAACACATCACTCAGATTCGTATAATAATCATTGGAGTTTCCGCTTAATTTTTGTTTTCCCCAACTCACAAAAGAATCAACTTCACTCCAGATACCATTGTCAAGAACATAAGTAGATAAATTTTCTTTCTTCTGTTTATAATTTAAAACATTACAATTGGTATCTGAAAATGTATTCAAATGATTGACCATATTAATCTGATATCCATTATTGGCAAAGAGCTGATATAGATACGCATTCTCCGATCGCGCCATATTATCAATAGAGTAAATATCATCACTTGCTACATATGAGAGATTCAGAATATTGGGTACAATTGTAGATGTCCAAATAGACTCTGTGTTATGACTTCCATATGAAATATTAAATCCCCTCTGTGTAAGAAAATCTGAAAATTCCTGATTATCGTAATCATAATAGTGTTCAATATTCTCAAAACCCGCATATTCATCAAATAAAAAGAAATATACATTCGGCTTGTCTCCGGTAAATCTTTTTTCGGCAATATCATTTTCTTCCTGTGAGACAGCTGTCTTATTATTATTGGTTAATATCTGTGGAATTGAACTTATCAGGTTGAAAACTATGAGAACGAAAAACACAATTCCGAGAATTGTACAAATATTTTCCGGCTCATTTATTTTTCTTTTTACAACAGAGAATACTATCGTTAATATAACTGCAACAATCACAAAAAAATATGCTTTTCTCATACCCGGGATTATTTTTTTGATTGCTCCAAGAATCGTATTAAAATTCATAAAAAGAAGTAATGCTATCTCACTTGTTAAAAAAGCCTTTCTTATGTTTCTAAATAGTACACTAAATGCAACTAATAAAACTACTGCTAAAATCATATTTTTCCCGATCGATGGTAAAATTTCTATAAAATGTCCCTCCGACATGTTCTGAAAATACATAAACATGCTCGGATATAAAATAATTGCGATCATCGAAATAAAGCATTTGACATTATTTTTAATTTTCATCTCTTTATCCTCTGTTTTATCAAAAGTTTGTCATCCTAATAATAAGAATCTACCATCGGAAAAATTTCATGTAATTCATTATCATATTGATACTGGATTGCACCAAGATTTCCATCATATTCGTATTTATAATAAATATTTGCTCCTCCCTGCATCCCATCGTATCTTTTCACATCCGGATATTCCGTATCATATGTTCTATCATAGAAAACACGATGTCGCACCTCATCCTGCTTAAACTCATGAAAACTCTTTCCAAAAGCAGAATGATCTTCTCCTAATAACTCTACGATTGTTGGCACAAGTTCCTCATAGGTAATAGGCGCATTATTTTCCTGCATTACATCATGTGTCTCATGAGGCTCTTTCATAAAGAAAACAGGTTGGGCATTTCTACCTGTTCCATGATCCGTCATAATAATAATTGTAGAATCATCATAGGAGCCTGATTCCTTAATCTGGTTAATATACTCTTCTGCTAACAAAAAAATACCTTTTATAGTATCATCTCTATCTGGATCCTGCGCATATTGACAATTTGCATCATTAATAAATTCATGTCCACCATTTAAGTGATTCACAACAAAATAATTGCTGGAATCATCAATCGTCAGACCTTTTTCCATCATTGTATTGTAAAAATTCGGATTTGAATACTGCATCGTATTATTCGGATACGATACAATACTTGCATATTGTTCATTCTGTACATCAAATTTTGGTTTAAAATATTCCGGCATATATCGGTACAATGACATTTTCAGCATAGTTTTATATAAAAGAGGCTTATCAATTTCTCTTGCATCATCTTTTTCTATAATATTGTCCACTTTTCCTTCCGCAATTTCAAGGCTATTACCTCCCGTCATAACTTCTGATAAATATGAAAATACATTCATCTTATAATTATGACTATGTAAAATATCAAAATATGCATTGGTTTTCTCATTGTCCCAACTTTGTTTAAAATAATCATTTACAGACAAACTCAGATCCAATGGATTTCCTGTCAAAATATGAATAAAAGATGGATATGTTCCATAATAATTGCAATCTGCATTGTTATAGTATGTGAAATCTTCTAACCCTTTTGTGATATCCGGATAAGTTGCTCTTGCTTCCTCAAACCATTCATTTGGCAAATTATCAAAAAGAAGTACAATAATATTCTCATTGGAAGAGATTGTAAACTGCTGCTCCATGTTTAAACAAAGTTCATTTTCAGCATAATGAAAAGCTCCATCATCTGTTGTCAGAAATAAGGATCCGTATGCAACCAGCTGGACTAATAAAAGCACTGTTGTTGTAAGCTGTATTACCTTACTCCATTTCTTTTTGCAAACAAATGTGATGACAAATGTAATTGCAATTGCAGCTCCCCAAAAAACAGCATTCTTTATTACTCTGTCGGCATCTGGAATATACCCCTCTGCTGTCACACCAATCTGGTCAATCCCTTTATTTAAAAACATAACCTGAATATATCCGGCAATGGATAATCCCCAGACAACTGCTAATATAATCTTCCGGATTATTTCTGGGAAAAATGCCAAAACGAATGCAATTATGATGGAAATGGTAAATCCAACCACAAAAAATAACCAACCGAATTCCCCATATACAACTCCCAACTCTGTATAATTACCAAAAAAGACTTCGGACGGACCAAAAATTCCAATCATAAAGATAAATAGAAAGACAGATTCCCCACATAAAAAAAATTTTTTCAAATATTCTTTTTTTTGCATTTTTGCACCTCATATAAAGTTAATAACTCATATCATTTTACATGATAATCCTGTGTATTTCAAGAATTTTCAACTGAATACTATTCCTTCCCTGCGTTCTATGCTATAATTGCATTCGTAATTTTTCAATCGAAATACATTTAATAAGAAAGAGGAAATTTATGTTAAAAAAAGCTGTTACACCTGGTTCTTTTCTTAAAAACTATTTATTTACACTTTTGATCGTATTTCTGCCATTGTTCATGTTTGGCGTTTTCGGTCCATCTGAGATTTTTTTCGGCAACTACAGTGAATTTGGTTTTATCTATAGGGAATTTGGATGGAAATTTCTGGGAATTTCTGTAGTCCTTGCGCTTTTTATCGCCCTAATCTTACAGATTGTTCCAAAATTTCCGCGTACACTGATTCTCTCCGTTTTATGGGGTTTTACCATTGCCGGGTATATTCAGACCATGTTCCTGAATAAAAATCTCGACCAGATCGGGGTATCTGCTGAAGGATACACCGCCAATGCCACACGTGTCATCCTGAATGCTTTATTCTGGCTTTTTATCCTTGCTGCATCTGTGCTTATCTGTATTTTCAAAAAAGAATTCTGCATCCGGCTGCTCGGTGTGACAAGCGGTATTCTTCTTGGAATTCAGGCTGTAGGATTTGTGTCTTTATTTCTTACAGCAGATGCTTCTGCAATGGCTTACAATGACACCGATGGAGAACTCTCCCTAAGCGGTGCCGGACAATATACACTCTCCTCTAATGAAAATATTATCCTGTTTGTTCTGGATAATTTTTCCAACACTTTCTGGGATGAGGCGCTCGCCGCCTACCCGAATATGACAGATTCTCTTTCTGATTTTACCTATTATAATAACGCCGACTGTGCCTACTGGGGTACTTATCCATCTCTTGCACATATGCTTACCGGGAATCCTCTGGATACAGATCTTTCTGTGAATGACTGGTTAAAGCAATGCTGGGATAACGACTCCACAAACGCATACTATAAACTTCTTGAAAAACACAATTACAAGGTGAATCTATATACTCCTGTGACCAGTCTTCTTACCGGAACCGATACTCTGGAATTACTTCAGGGGAAAATAGATAATGTGGGAACTGAATCTTCCTCAAGAGAGATTGACTATGAAAAGCTTAATAAAACCATGCTGCAAATGTCCTGCTATCGTTTCCTGCCTGAATATTTCAAACCTGGTTTTGATGTAAAAAACTCACAATACACCACAATTGTATCCTACCCGGATAACGAAATGATGTATTCCAACTATAGTTTTTACGAAAAATTACAAGATACCAGACTAAGCCTTGATTCAACGTCCAACTATTTTACGATCCAGCATCTAAACGGCACCCATGAATTCGTCAACGACGAAAACTGCGCTTATGATCCCGATAATGCAACTTGTGCGACAACTGTAAAAGGTATTTTTACAATGCTTGATGCCTACTTACAACAGCTTAAAGACCTTGGTATTTATGATAACTCAACGATTATTATTACCGCCGATCATGGTTCCGAAGCACGTTCACAGATGATTTTCTTTATGAAAGGAAAAAATGAAACGCACGACTCTATGCAGACAACGAATGCTCCAATCAGCCTGAATGATCTTGTTCCTACCATTGTGGAAGCTATAGGTGAAGATTATACTCCATACGGTCAGAGTGTCCACGATTTTTCTGCTGACGAGTCCAGGGAACGCAGCGTTTACATCCGCGTAAGAGACGATGCATATCCTGCCGTCAAACGCTTCGATGGCGTGACCGAAGGCGGCATGAATGCTTATCATGTATATACTTATTATGGCACACTGAAAGACCTTGTCTTTCTTTATGACAATGGATATTATACACCTGTACAGGTAATTGATTCCTATTTCTAATGATTACTTAAGGAGATTTTTATGTCATTTAACTCATCTGACTTTTTAATTTTTTTCCCGATTGTGGTATTGATATACTTTCTGATTCCACAAAAGCTAAAAAACTACTGGCTTCTGATTGCCAGCTACTATTTCTATATGTGTTGGAATGCCAAATATGCTCTGATCATTCTTTTTTCTACCATAGTGACATACCTTAGCGGTCTTGCACTGGATACGCTCCAGCAAAGATCTGCTGATCCGCTTATCATGCGGAAGAAAAAAATAGTTGTAGCTATTAGTGTTTTATTAAACCTGTCCCTGCTTTTTTATTTTAAATATATTAATTTTGCAATCGGAATTTTAGGGGATGCACTGTCCGTCTTCCATATACAGCTCAATCTTCCATCTGTCGATATTCTTCTTCCTGTCGGCATCTCTTTCTATACCTTTCAGGCACTGGGATATACGATCGATGTATACCGTGGAGATACCTGTGCTGAAAAGAATTTTTTTCAGTATGCACTTTTTGTATCATTCTTTCCGCAGCTGGTCGCCGGTCCGATTGAGCGTTCCAGTCACCTGCTGCAACAGCTTGCCACACCACATAAGTTTAATTCCGAGGAAGCCAAAAGCGGTCTTTTACTGATGCTCTGGGGATTTTTCTTAAAAATTGTACTAGCTGACCGTATTGCAATCTTCGTTGACTGGGTTTACGGTGATTATCACACCTTTGGTGGATGGTATCTGATCGTAGCCACTGCACTTTTTGCCATTCAGATCTACTGTGATTTTGCCGGATACTCTATTATCGCTATGGGGGCTGCCCAGATTCTCGGTATCCGGTTAATGGAAAACTTCCAGTCTCCTTATCTGGCAGTTTCTGTTGCTGACTTCTGGAGAAGATGGCATATTTCCCTGACTTCCTGGTTCAGGGACTACCTCTATATTCCGCTCGGTGGCAGCAGATGCAGTAAATGGCGTAAATATAGGAACAAAATGATTGTTTTCCTCGTAAGCGGTCTCTGGCATGGTGCAAAAATCTCTTTTGTCGTGTGGGGTGGTCTGAACGGACTTTACCAGATCATCGGTGAGATTCTGCAGCCTTTGCGTGATAAACTTGTGAAACTTTTTCGCTTAAACCGAAATTCCATCGGACATAAAGCCGTTCATATTATAGTGACTTTTGTCCTGATTGATTTCACCTGGATATTTTTCCGCGCCAACAGTTTTTCAGAAGCACTCACGATTCTCTCACAGATTATCCATGTACATAATCCATGGATTCTCTTTGATGGATCACTTTATAACTGTGGACTGAATTCCAAAAACTTCTGCTTTATGCTTTTATGTATCTTGTTACTTTTTGTAACGGATTATTTAAAGCAGAAGAAAATATGTATCCGTGAAATTATCGCCAGACAGGATGCCTGGTGTCAGGTTCTGATCATAGCATTTTCCGTTGTTTTTATTCTTGTATTCGGAATCTACGGGACTTCCTATGACGCATCCAAATTTATTTATTTTCAATTTTAGAGGTAAAAATAATGAAAAAAATAGTATGCTGCATCAGTTGTGTTGCCATCATTGGTATCTCTGTATTCTATGCCGGACGCCTTTTACAACCTAATTTTACAGTGGATGCTTTCCATGCAATAGAATCTTTTCATTCCATGCCTGAAAATTCATTTGATGTCATCGCCTGTGGTTCCAGTCATGTCTATAAGGGGTTAAATGTAAATGAAATGACAGAAAAATATGGATTCAGTGCTTATAATTATGGCTGCAACTGGCAGTTTCTTAATACTACCACTTTGTTCTTCGAGGATGCCTTAAGAACGCAATCTCCTAAAGTGGTATTAATTGAAACCTTTAACGTAGACAAAGTTCATGAAGACACAGATCTCAATGGTGAAATTTATTACACAAAAGGCATTTCCGATTTTAAAGGAAAAAGAGAATATTTAGCCCAATGCTTTGGTAAGAATAAGGATCGTTACTTATCTTACTATATCCCATTACTTGCCTTTCACGAAAACTGGACAAACGTTAATTATTACAGTTTTGATTCCGGAACTTCCGTCGAAGAGTATCAGGCAGCGCATGGTTTTTCAGGCAGCGACCATATTGTTCCAACAGTGATCTCCAATCCCGCAACGTTCGAGCAGAAAGAGCTGCCTGATAGTTCTGTCAGATTATTAGATAAAATTGTAAACATCTGCAATGAAAATAATATTCGTCTTATCTTTTATACTGTTCCTTATGAGGGGGAATATAATTATTCAGATGCCATGGCCGAATATGCTGCTGCCAACAACTGCACTTACCTTAACCTGTTTGAACACATGGATGATGTCGGGCTCAACGGTGATACAGATTTTATGGATATCGAACACCTGAATATAAGCGGAGCAACCAAAGTTGCCGACTATCTTGGAGAATATATTGTTTCTCATAATCTGCTCTCTGAGACAGATTAAAAACTCTGTATTTATCATAAGGAGATTTATAATGAGCAAAAGAATTTCTATTTTATATTTTTTATCAAACTATATCATTGTGTTACTCCCAATATTTACACTCTTCGTGATGGGACCTACCGAAATATACTTTGGAAATTATAAAGAGTTAGGCTTTACTTATCAGGAATTCGGGTGGAAATTTTTATTTTTTTCATTTTTAATCACCACCTTATTAACCCTAATTCTTTCCTTTTTACCTGACAAAATTCAGAAATATTTTTTGTCTGTCATTTACTGGATTGGAATTGCAGGTTACCTGCAGACTATGTTTTTAAATAAACAGCTGGATCTGATGGGGGTAAGTGCAGAATCTTATTCGGCTACCCGGATGAAAACCGTTCTCAATGCTTGTTTATGGTTTGTTTTACTTGTTTTAATTTTGTTTTTTACCATGTATCCAAAAACAAAAATGCATAAAATATTATCAATAACAAGCGGCATTATCTTTGGCATGCAACTTGTCGGTTTTCTCTCACTCTTTCCAACCGCTGACGAAGCTGCTTTTTCTTATCCAACAGAAGAATTATGTCTTGACGGAAGTGAACAATATACCATTTCCTCGAAAGAAAATATTATATTATTTGTACTGGATAATTTTGCAATAGACTATTACACCTCTGCTGTTCAGACGTATCCGGAATTAACAGATCAGCTTAAGGATTTTACTTATTACTCAAATGCAGACTGCAATTATCACGGGACCTATCCATCTCTTGCGCACCTTATTACTGGGAATGAGTTAGATCCATCCCTTACCGTTGATGACTGGCTGACACAATGTTGGACAAATGACATAACAAATGATTACTTTTCCCTCTTAGAATCCGAAGACTATAAAGTAAATTTATATACACCTGTCACAAGTATCCTCACTGGCACAAACTCTTTGGAACTATTAGATGATAAAATCAATAATGTCACTTATAAATCCAATACCCGAATGATTGACTATTCGAAACTTTACAAAACAATGCTTTATATGTCGTGTTATCGCTTTATGCCAGAATACTTTAAACCAGCTTTTGATGTAAAAAATGAGACTTATACATCCATCGTAAGCTACCCTGAAAATGCAGTCCAACATGCTAATTATGATTTTTACAGCAATTTATTATCCACTGGACTGACATTAGACAATTCCTGTAATTATTTTACTATCCAGCATTTAAATGGAACGCACGAATTTACCACAAATGAATTTTGTGAATATGATGAGCAGAATTTATCCTGCGAATCTACTGTCAAAGGTATTTTTACAATGTTGAATGTGTACATAGAACAATTAAAAAAACTGGGTGCCTATGATAATTCTACTATCATTATTACCTCTGATCACGGCACAATCGACCGTCCACAAATGATTTTCTTTATAAAAGAGAAAAATGAAACTCATAAAATGATGCAGGAAACATCCGCTCCTATTACCTTAAATGAATTAGTCCCTACTATCGTGGAATCTCTCGGTAAGGACTATTCAGAATTTGGTTCAAGTATTCATGATTTTAATGACGGTGAACTGCGTGAACGTACCGTTTATATTCGCGATTTTGATGAAAGTAAACCACCTGTGCCATGCTACGATGGTCTCCGAGATGGAAAAGTCAATGCTTATCGTGTCTATACTTATACTGGCGGTGAAGCCGAATTTGTAAATGCACTTTACGGTGACGATGCTATCACTATCCCAATGATTGATTCTTATTTTTAATATTTATGTAATAAAATTACGAAATGGAGTCTTAAATGAACATAAAAAAAACTTTATTACTTTTTTTATCCAATTTTATTATTATCTGCTTTCCAATTTTTATACTCTTTGTTATGGGGCCATCTGAAATATTTTTTGGCAATTATAAAGAATTTGGATTTGTCTACCAGGAATTTGGATGGAAATTTTTGATTTTTGCATTCTTAATATCATTTATTTTTACGCTTGTTATTTCATTCTTTCCAGACAAGCTCGGAAAATATATTCTTTCTGTTTTCTGGGGAATCGGAATTGCAGGATATATCCAGACAATGTTTTTAAACCGCCATCTGGAACAAATAGGTGTCCGTGCAGAAGCATACACCGCATCCCCTTCAAAAATAATTGTAAATTGCATTATTTGGACAACTATCATTTTGGGAGCTTTGCTATTTGCAAAATTTCAACAGAATATCTTCAAAAAAGTAATGTTAACATCCTCTCTCATTATTCTGGGGATGCAATGTGTTGGATACATTTCACTTTTCCCCTCCGCAGATAAATCCGCCTTTACATACTACAGTGACAAGAACGAACTTATCCTGGATGGAAGTAAGCAATTTACCGTATCCTCAAATGATAACATTATCTTATTTGTTCTGGATAATTTTTCCAGCACTTACCTTGCATCTGCCGTTGAAAAATATCCGGATTTAAAGGATTTTCTGCATGATTTCACTTATTACAATAATGCCGACTGCAATTACCATGGAACCTATCCATCGCTACCGCATTTACTAACAGGAAACGATTTAGATCCTTCGTTATCTGTTGATGACTGGTTAGAAGAATGTTGGACAAATACTACTACAAATGATTATTTTTCTATTTTGTCTGATGCCAATTACAAAGTAAATTTATATACTCCGACAACATCTATTCTGACCGGTAATCATTCTTTGTCGCTTCTTGATGGAAAAATTAGTAATATAACTACAAAACAAAGTTCTATTTGCATTGATTACCATAAACTGTATAAGACAATGTTCTATATGTCCTGCTATCGCTTTATGCCAGAATATTTCAAATCCTTTTTTGACGTATCAAATGAAACATATACCACTATTGTATCTTATCCGCAAAACAATATTTTACATACAAATTATGATTTTTATAATCATTTAGTTGAAAACGGTCTGACGTTCGACTCCTCCAGCAACTATTTCACAATACAGCACTTAAATGGTACACATGAATTCACAACCGATGAAAATTGTCAGTTTGATGATCAGAATGCAACTTGCCAATCAACCGGTAAAGGAATTTTCACTATGCTTGAAGCTTATTTGAACGAATTAAAAACACTAGGCGTTTATGATGATTCAACTATTATTATCACCTCTGATCATGGTGACGTTGAATATCCACAAATAATCTTTTTCATCAAGGAAAAACAGGAATCCCACGAATCACTTAATGGTACCAATGCTCCTATTACTTTAGACGAACTTGTTCCAACCATCGTTCAATCGCTTGATAAAGATTACAGTGAATTCGGATATAGTATACATGATTTTTATCCCGATCAGCAACGGGAACGTCTGCTTTATATCCGGGATTATGACGCTTCTTATCCAAATGTTCCACGCTACGATGGAATCTCTTCCGGTGGATCAAACGTATACCACTTATACAACTATACAGGTAATATTGATGATCAGATTAATGCCTTGCAAAATTATCAATACACAACCATACCAATGGTTGACTCTTATTTTTAAACACAGAAAAGGATACCTTTTATGAATGAAACAACTTTAAAAATTTTTAATCGAACACTCCATATAAAAAAGCAATGGAAAATTACATTTCTCGCCACATGGATTGGTGGAATGCTGGCTCATGCCTATCGTTTTTTCAACTTTCTGCCATCCTGGGATTCTATGTATAACTTTGCCGGAACCGGTGCTACTTACTCTTCCGGAAGATGTTTTCTTGAATTTTTCAGTAAAATCTCTTCCAAATATGATATGCCCTGGGTGAATGGTGCATTGTCCCTGCTCTATATCAGCCTTGCAAGCATACTGCTTGTTGAACTTTTCGAGTTACAGGAATGCGCATCCTGCGTATTGCTTGCCCTGCTCATTGTTTCTTTCCCTACCGTCACAGCATCCTTTGCATTTATGTTCACTGCTGACGGTTACATGATGGCATTTTTAATGGCTGTGCTAGGCATTTATCTGACCTGGAGATATAGATACGGTATCTTTCCGGGTATTATCTGCATTGGATTAAGCATTGGAACTTATCAGGCATACATCAGTGTCATGCTCTGCATTCTGCTTGTTATGATTGTATGTGACCTGCTTATAAAGCAGAAAGATTTCAAGTCCTTCCTGCAAAACAACTGGAAATATATCCCTCTTCTGCTTGGAGGATTCCTCTTTTACAAAATAGCTTCTGCTATTATTAATGCATACTATCATATCACATTAACCGAATATCAGGGAATCGGACAGATTCATCTTCTTTCCTTATGGGAATACCGGCAGGCTTTTACTAAAGTTTATAATGAGTTATCTCACCTGTTTTCTTTCAATGAAGCTCTCAGCGTATACTGGTATGGATATGCCAACCGCATTGTATTTGCTCTGCTCCTACTCTGCACTGTCTATCTGATTTTGAAAAATAAATTGTATAGGCAGCCACTTGCTTGCCTTACCGGAATACTCTGTATCATCTGCCTGCCTCTTACTGTATGTTTTTTATTTTTTGTATCATCCGATGTCTGGTATCACACACTGATGGAGATGGGTGCCTGCTTTATTTATCTGTTATTGCTCTGCTATCTTGAACATGGCTGCGTAAAAACGCGTTTTGAAAAAATTATAAAATCTGCCGGAATCGTTATACTTTGTTATCTTTCTTTCTATAACATCCGAAATGCTAATATTTGTTATAATGAGATGAATCTTAGCTACGAAAAAAGTTATAGCATTGCCAGCAACGTATTAGACCGCATAGAAAATCTGGACGAATTTCCTGAAATAACCAAGGTCGCCGTAATTGGAAGCTACCACACCTATTCTTCCAATATTGGTGGTACTGTACCATACATTATTGGTGTAGATCAGGATAACTTCCTGAACCTTGATTTCCATTATTTCGCTATGTGGAATTACTGTTTCGGTATTCAGCTTGACCAGGCCTGTTCTGAAGAGATTGCTGCTATCAAACAGACCGAAGCTTATCAGAATCTCGATGTCTATCCAGCAAAAAACTGTATTGGAGTAATTCATGACATTATTGTGGTAAAACTTCCAGAAGAATAAAAAAGTGCTGCCGATTTGAAAAAGATTTCAGATTGGCAGCACTTTTTCTATTCTTTTTTTCTCCTGTTTTGATAAACACAGATTCATGTTCAGACTCACTTATTTTTTTCCGCTTCTTTATCATTACTTTTCTGAATTATGTAATGCGGTCTTTTCTTCACTTCCATATAAGCCTTTGAAAGATATTGTCCCATGATTCCCATACAGAACAATTGAATTCCACCAACAAACGTAATGATACATACCAGGGATGGCCATCCACTGACCGGATCTCCAAAAATAAGTTTTCGTACAATAATAAAGATAATCGCCACAAAAGAAATAAACGTCATCAATATTCCAAGGTAGGACGAGATCATCAGCGGTACATTGGAAAAATTAACAATTCCGTCCAGAGAATAGACAAAAAGTTTCCAAAAACTCCACTTTGTCTCCCCGGCTGAACGTTCTATATTCTCATACTCTAACCATTTTGTCCGATAACCAACCCACCCAAAAATACCTTTTGAAAACCGATTATACTCTGATAATGCAAGTACGCTGTTTACCATATCTCTCGTCATCATACGAAAATCTCTGGCTCCATCTACGATATCAGCATCGGATATCCTGCGTATCAGTTTATAAAAGCATCTGGCGCAAAAAGAACGTACCATCGGTTCCCCTTTACGACTTACACGTCTTGTTGCCACACTGTCATATTCTCCTGACTCAAGTGTACTTATCATCTCTGGAAGAAGTGCCGGTGGATCCTGCATATCTGCATCCATGATCACAACATAATCTCCTCTGGCATTATTAAGTCCTGCATAAATTGCCGCCTCTTTTCCAAAATTTCTGGAAAATGAATAATACTTCACATGCACATCCATTTCTGATAATCCAAGCAATTTGTTCAATGTATTGTCTTTGGAGCCATCATTTACAAATAATATTTCATAATCATATTGTGGCAGCATATCCATTGTATCCGTAATAGCAACATATATGGTTTCTACTGTCTTTTCTTCATTATAGCATGGAATGATAATACTAAGCAGCTTTTTTCCCATTTTCAACAATCTGCCTTTCTCATTTTCTTTTCATAAAAAAACTCTTATGTTATAATCAATTATATACTGATTATATTTAAGGAGAATACACTTATGAATATATTAATAGAAAAATTCAAACAACGCAATGAGATTTCTACAATCTTTTTATACATTCTCTATTTTCTGCTTGGAATGTATTACCCACTTTTCAGTTTCATGCGCCAGACTGTTCCTCAATATTGGAATCAGGTTACACTCTTTTATCATATTCTTTTGATTCTACTGCTAGTAAAAGTCATTATTCAAAAAAATTCTGTTCTGGATTGTTTTTTTCTTATTGTATTGCTCTATTTATGTTATAAGAGTTATCAATACAATTATGACTTCTACAATATTTTCGGCACAATGATGTTCCTCTGCTGCGCCAAAAATATTGAAATAAAAAAAATTGTAAAATTAGATTTGTATGTCCGTATTGTACGCAACGCCTTGTTTCTCACCCTACCTTTTATGGGATTAATGATCAATAAGATAAATGTATGGATTGGCGGAAGAACACGTACATTTTTCGGTTGGACTCATGCTAATATGATGGGATTAGATTTTTTACTTTTGGCAATGGATATCATGTACCTCCGAAAAGAATGTAAAAAATGGTATGACTGCATCCTTTATGCAGGTTTTATCATCTTTCTGGATCTGACAGCCAACAGCAGAACTGCAGAAGCTGTTATAGCTATGCTGATTGTCATCCACTTATTGTCAATTGTCATACCAAAAAACTGGTTTCATAAAATGATGGTACTATTTACATCCGGAGCATTTCTTCTATGTGTTTGTATTCCATTTATCGGAAGTTATTTATATATCCGCAAACCGGAATTATTTTTACAACATGACGGAACCATGCTCTCAAGAATTCAATTGACCACTACTTTCTATCTAAGAAATGGTGGCGTTGGTTTCTATGGATTTCCTATAGAGGATGAAGACTGCCTCGACATGATGTTTTCTTATATTGGACTACATTGGGGAAGTGCTGCCTTTATCATTATTGTAGCAGCTATTACATATGCCATTTATAAGGCTTCCAGTGAGCAAAATACAATCTTCTTGGTTTTACTCTTCTCCTTTCTTGTATATGGCTGGGCAGAAGTAGCACCGATTTACCCTGTATATTCCTATTTTTCACTTTTGCTTGGTTATTACATTATGAACCGCAAACCATTTTCTTTACATATAAAAGGAAAAGCAATAGCTTTCTAATATTATAAATTGGCAATGTCTTAATCTTTTGTTGTGTATTTTACCCCTTCCTAATTTATAAATTTTATCTTATTGATTCTTCCTTCAATATAACCTACTTTCAAATCAAGCGAGCAATCTATCACTAATTTTAAATAATAATTATACACTTTTATGTAAAATAAGACCATTCGATATGATGCAATTTCATCTTTTCAGTATTCGTCATTTGTAATTCAATTGTATTATATTCAAGGGCTTCTTCCAGAAGCCCTCAACATCGGCATTTTTCGCAAACCAGTCTGATATTCATTTATTATATCATAATTCCAATACCAATCACTACCATCGATACTGCCCAGAATATATTATACTTCTTCATCTCCCAATTACATAATAATAAATATCCAAAAGAAACAGCCATAAACACATAACTTAATATCGTAATATCTTTTGTGAAAATATTTTCTATTTTTTCTGTTGAGATTGTATTCACAACTAATGTTGTTATAAAGAATGACGCTAATGCTAATAAATTTATCTATTAATCTGCATCATTTCATCTGTTACACCATTCTTCCATTGCTAAATTCTTAAATGTTTCCGCAGCTGATCTGAGTTTTGTTCTCTCCTCTTCATTATTAGTTTCAATAACTTTTTTCATCAATAACTCTGCATTATATTCATGTTGTCTGATTGTATCTGTTTCTGATCTATCATATTTTTTATTCCTGTTTTATTCATTTTATATTTCTTTTTACGTTGTATTGAACAATTATATCCGAAATTGATACACAAAAATGCGGTATCGATTTTTTGTTCATTCCAAAACCGATATCCGCATACTTTTAATTATTCAATGAATACAGTATAATTTGTGCGTTCATTCTTGTCAATATTTTTCATAGGTGTACACAGGCTCTTTTTACTGCCCCAACTGCAAAAAGTATTTTCCTCTTTGTGTATTGTCTTCTAATATAAGTCACTTCCGATAACAACATTACCAAGCACTTCTACCTTACAACGCTCACAAAGCTCAACTGCGTCCTTGATCTCATTTCTATCTGATTTCATTAACTGCTCTACAAAGACTGCTCCATCTGCATACTCAAGCTGTTTTAATACTTCTGTATTATTGGAGATCAGACCATCTGTGCAGGTAACTGTCATTCCAAGTTCACTGAGTTTATCTGCAAGATTCTCTGCATATTCTCTGGTTTCCTCTCCGTTACTTTCATAAACTGTAAGTAATAGATGTTTCATATTCTTCTGTTCTGCCAGCATAGCAACTTCATGGCTGATACGCATTAATAAGAGTTCCATATCCTCACTCTTTCTTCCATGTGCAAACCATGAATCAATCCATCTGTCTATCCTATTTCCTTTTTCAGTCTGCTTATTCTTAAGTACCATTCCAAATACCGGAAGATTTGTAACTGCCTTCACTTCATCCGCATCTTTAACAGTCTGTGTCATAATATAAATGACCGCATACCAACAAACTGCAAGAAACATACCTGCAAGAAGTCCTATCAGAATATATTTAATATTAACATACTGTACGGTTGGAGTTATTGCTGTTTCAACTCCCTTATCATTTTCCTGAACCTTCTCTTCTTCGATCGGTTTTACAAGCAAATTATAATAGGTCATCTGATCTTCTGTAAGTCCTGCAGATGCGTTCTGCATAGCAGAGTATGCACTGCTTACCGCATCAATTGCATCTGACTTCTGATCATTAATCTCACTATCGCTTGACATATAGTATTGCTCTGCAACTGAATTCACAATAAACTGTCCAAAAGTCTGCTGTAACTGTTGCGTGTAAACCTGCATACGATCTTTAATAATCTCAGCAATCTGCTCACACTGCTCCTGGTCTGTTGCATAAATCCGAATATTCAGTATTCCGGAATTCATACTTTGCGTCATCACCACATCTGTATGTAATACGTTCAGGGTGTCCTCAATTTTGATCAGTTCTCTTACAGATGTATTCGCATATTTTTCTCCGAAGACAGCTGCAACTGCTTTACATGTGTCCTCATCCAGTAATGCATTCTCATACATTGCAAAAATATTGACCAGTTCTTCTTCCGCAGCATCTTTCTTCACCTGATAACTCAGCATCTCTGTCGGGATCTCATTCGGACTCAGCTGCATCACTGCAGAATTCTCAAGATATTGTTCATTATCACGATATATCTCTGCATTATAGGAATACATTCTATAAGCAAGCTCTACCTGCTCAATCTCATCATCTGTTAAAGCTGTCTTGATCTCCTCAACTGCTTTCTCTGTACTCTTCTCCTGCACTTCGCCTGCTGCTGCCACTTCTGCCATGCTCTTCTTCACAGAATATAGGTTGGCTGCCACTGCAAGAATCAGCATCATTACGATAATGCTACGCCATTTGCGTAATATATAATGCAGTAATGTCATTAAATCAATCTGTACCTCTTCTTCGTTCATGATTATCCTCTCATCCTTTGATTTTTCACTAAGAGGTATTATAGCATAGAACTATAGTTGTGCAAAGAGATATTGTGTGGCATTCATATATTCTTAAGATTATCCAACTCTTGGCTGACTTGAATATGTGAATGCTCTGTTCTTATATGTTTTCAACGACTTTGTTTTATTAGACTTATTAGATTTTACTTCTATTCCATATTTTCTATCGTTCCTGTCAACAAGCATAAAATCCAATTCATAATTGTCATAAATAGAACAGCAAGGCTTATTTCCTTTCAAGTTGTGTTTCTTATATAATCGATATAATTCACTATAAACAAAATTTTCTGCTAAAATACCGGCAACCGTATCATTACTGATTGGTGTTGTTCCAGCCACATAGCTTACAATTCCACAATCCATAAAATAAAATCTTCTTTCACTCAAAAGATCATTTCTAATCTTTCCTGCCTGCAATAATTTATCATCCCACTTCGTTCTCCATTCTTCAAATTCTGTCTGATTTTATAGTTCCATCTGTTATACCTATCTGTAATCCATATATCAACGTTAATCATTTATATTGATTTCTATAATTTAACTTTCATCTCTTCTCCTCTATATACTTCTCTCTCTGAATCATTTGTCCCATTTTTATACGCTTCGTATATTTCAGCAATAAATTTTTCATCTGCCGTTATCGGGCAACAATCCGCCATATAATTTTCAATCTCATCAAATGAACAGAAAACCTCAAAATTATTTCTATTAAGTTTGTATCCATAAACTCCGCTCAGAAATTCGCCTGTCATATCCCACAAAAACCGAAAAATATTTTTGGATGTCAACATGTAGTGAAAAGCTTCTTTTACATTTATCTCACTATTATCCTTCACAGAATGATACCACCCCCATATATTATGTACACTATAATAAGGATCTGTATATAGATCTATTTTATGTTCTATAATATATACAGCCATCATCTTCAATGTCTCATAAATTTTTTCATTCCGTCCTTCAAAACGAACTTCTTTATTTCCTTCATTGGTGTCATTCTCTATTCTATTATGCCATATAATTGAGTGGATTGTATTCATTCTATTATATTCCTTCTGCATACACAGTAAAAAATTATCAAAAAATTGTTCTGATACATTCTTCACTGCAAGAGAAAGGATATAAATAGCACGTCTTTTTGCATTCAGCCTAAGAAACATCATTGAATCATCCGCTACCTGTGTATAATCGTATAAAAGATCAAATAAAACTTCCCATCCCTGCTGTGTCAGATCATTTGTGTATAACTGAATTTCTTCCATTATTTTATACTCAATTGCATTAAATTCCCTAAGAGCCACCTTCAGCTCTTGCTTTGCTTCTTCCCTGTTATTTGCATTGCAAAACCCAATCATTTTCTCTACTATGTTCTGAATCTCAAGATGTTCATTACTGTGCAGCGTAAAATATATCGGAAAATAATTACCGCTATAAATCCTGTGTTTTTTTATTGTCTGCTCATATTTTTCATCTGTGTAATCCTTGTTTATTATGTTGTTCCTCTCCATGACATAATGATTCACATATGGGAATATTCTTTTTAGCAAATTCAAATATCGACTATTTTTTTCTGAGCTAAATATCTTTTTATAAAAATCTATTATCTCTACATTTTTCTTCTCCTGGTTTACTTGTAAATAGCCTTCAAATCCAAACATTGTTTCTCTGTCAGCAGATACAAAATGCGTAGCATTTTTCCAAATTATTGAATATACCTCTCTATTTTCCCTCTTTATTAATTCAATAATGATATAATCACAAATATTCAGCTGCATTGCAAGCCGCTTGTTTTGTTCATTTGAAAAATAATACAGGACACTCATGATCGAGTTTAAAAATCGTTTTATATCTCTCACATCCTGAGTATAATCCGTTAATAAGGGAACAATGTTTAAAATTTCATTTCTTTTTTCATCTTCAATCCGGTATATTTTCAGCATATTAGAAACACAGTGAAACATTAAATCATTTTTCAGATCTGTATCCAATTCCGGAACACAGAATTCCATCTGAACAATCTTTTTCAGATACTCCATGTCATACTTCTGTTCAGCGAGCAAGCGTTCCATGATTCTCGGATCATAGGAAAGTATATAAGTCACTCTGTCCAGATTAAGTACATCTGCAACTGTTTTCAATAAAAACAGCATTCTTTCAGATCCCAAGCGTTCGATATTATCCAAAATAAATACTAATCTCTGATCTGAAAATGACATATATTCGTTGATCTGATCTCTGATTTTCGAGACCGAATTTATATTTTCCTTTAAAAAAGAAAATTTTACTCCCCTTGTTACTGCATTTATATTAAAAATAAGTGCGATCAGATCTTTTTTCCATGCTCTTTGTTTTGAAATACTATAATTAAGATTCATTTTTTGAAAAATTGTATCCAGAATAGCTCCCAATAAAGCTGCTTCATCTTCAAAATTCCATGGATCAAAATCGTCTATAATTATTATGTTCTCCTGACAATCCTGCAATTGCTTTTTTACCAGATTTAATATGGTTGTTTTTCCGCTTCCCCAATTTCCACTTAAGCTAAGGACAAATTTCTTGTTTGGATAACAATTTTTTATTGTTGTAGAAATGCTTTCAACAAGCTCTTTTCTGTGCAGCAAGTCATAATCTACAGCATCTTCATCTAATAAAATCATTGTATTACTCTGCTTATTCAGTTGTCCGCTATATAATTCTTGTAATGTAACGGTATTATTCTGTATCTCTCTGGTTTCTTTACATTTATCACTGTTTTTTTCTAAAATTTTTATTCGATATGAATACACTATAGCAAGAAATAATAGGCATAAAACTGTTTCTATAAGCTTATACCATGCAAAAATTTTTATCTGCATAGTTAATGCTATCATCTGAAACAGTAAATATATTGCTAAAGTATACCCAGCACTTCTTATCGCTTCGTCCATATTTGAATTGATTGGCATTTTGATAGAAATATCGATTCTAAAGTATATAGTTACAATTGCTGCGGTCACAATAACAATCGTAAAAAACTCATATGCTCCTATACTACATATGATTCGTGTAAAAATATTATAAATATCTGCAAATAATAGTATTACAAACCAAACCATACCATATAATAGATTTCTTTTGTTTACTCCTTTTGCTTCCAACATCTATTGTTCTTCCTTTTATGCCTTAAAGGATAAAAGGTAGCCCCCTTCATACCTCATTAACATTTAATTTATTTTAAGTTTATCACTGCAAAACGTTATAAGCAAATATTTTCTCTTACGCATTTTTCGTTTGTAGTTCGTTTTTATAAATACAAAGTCCCCTCTCAGGAACTTCATATTCATCTCATATTCTATTCTCTTACAAAATACTATTAATCACCTCAACCATCTCCCCAACATACTTCCTGCACAATTCATCCGAATCAGCCTCCGCCATCACACGGATCACCGGCTCAGTGCCGCTCTCTCGTAAAATAATGCGTCCGTTACCTGCAAGTTCTTCTTCGATCTCCTGCTTTTTCTTCTGCACAGCCGAATTCTCTGTCACTGCTTTCTTATCAGAAACTCTTACATTTTCAAGATACTGCGGATACATCTTCATTCCTTCACATAATGCATGAAGAGTCTGCTTCTTCTCCAGGATCACTTCCATGAGCATGATCGCTGTGAGCATTCCATCACCGGTTGTTGCGTGTTTGCTGAAAATAATGTGTCCACTCTGCTCACCACCAAGTACATAGCCATGCTCAACCATAGCTTCATTCACATACTTGTCCCCGACTGTGGTCTTCAGATAATCAATACCGGATTTCTCTAAAGCCTTGAATAATCCGAGATTGGACATAATGGTTGCGACTACTGTGTTCCCTTCTAATCTGCCACTTTCTTTCAGATACTTTCCGCATACATATAAAATATAATCTCCGTGGACTTCCATTCCGGTCTCATCCACTGCGATACAGCGATCTGCGTCTCCATCAAATGCGAAACCAACATCAAGTTTATTTTCCAATACAAACTTCTGAAGATTTTCAATGTGTGTAGAACCGCAGTCTTTGTTAATATTCAGTCCGTTCGGCTCATTGGCGATCACATATGTTTTAGCTCCAAGTGCATCGAATACGCTCTTTGCTATGGATGAAGTACTTCCGTTGGCGCAGTCTAAGCCAACTCTCATATTCTTATATGATCTTGTTGCCAGCGAAATAAGATATCCGATATAACGGTTTCTTCCGATTGCATAGTCTGTTGCAGTTCCTACTGCCTCTCCTGTTGCAAATGGAAGTTCTTCTCCGATACCATCTATGTAATTTTCCATCGCTTCTTCGATATCGGAAGCAATCTTGTGTCCATTTCCGTCTATGATCTTAATACCATTATCATAATATGGGTTGTGGCTGGCTGATACCATGATTCCACAATCAAAATCTTCTGTCCGGACAACATAGGCAACACTTGGTGTTGTCGTTACGTGCAGAAGAAATGCATCTGATCCGATGCAGTGATTCCGGCAACTAAAGCGTATTCAAACATATAGCTGCTTCTTCTGGTGTCCTTCCCAATGACGATGCGACCTCTGTGTTCTCTGCTGTAATACCAGCCTAAGTATCGTCCGATCTTGTATGCATCATCTGCTTTTAATATTTTATTGGCCTCGCCGCGGAAGCCGTCTGTTCCAAAGTATTTTGACATTGTAATTATTTCTCCTTTTCATTTATTTTTTGATTTAGGCGTTTACAAAACGCCTAAAGCCACATAAATACGGCATTTTTTGTCATTAAAATATCTCCTCAAGGTTTATGGTAAAATAGAGTTGACTAGAAACCAAATACCAATCCACCTCAAAGGAGATATACCTATATGATAACACATAAGTAGCTCATTTTGGCGGAAGCTTTTGAAGATTGTCAAAATAAATTCGACAACGACAAATATCCGTTCCTTTCACTTTTTGATGAAGCTATTAACCTTGATGAAATTGTTCCTGTTTCTTTTGTTACTCATTTTCACGCTTCAACTGGAAGACCTCAAAAGCACCAGCCTTATCCAATGCTTAAGTTTTTCTGATTCAGCGTATATTCTCAATCCCAACTGATACGCTCCTGATTGTTTTCTTGAAATACTCTCAAAAATTACGCGATTTCTGTGGCTTTGATGTTGTTCCTGATGCTTCAAAATTTACCCGCTTCAAGCAAGATATCCTGATGGACTTACAATCTATATTCGATTGCATGGTTGATTTTTTTAGAAGCATTCACTTATCACCCCTAAGACTTTTCTTGGTGATGATGCTTTTGACACGATTGATATCTACAAAATCCTCTTCGTTGAAATGGATTTGAAAAAGCATTTATTCCCCTCCATGTAAAACTTTCTATGGAAGATAATAGTTATACCATCAACGAAAATGATGTTCCTTGTTGTCCTCATAATCCTTCGCTTCCAATGAAAAGAGAATGTAGTAAATCACTCTTAAAAAGCCATTCCTACAATGGAATTTGTCTGTCCGAAAATGAAATAGGGATACAATAAAGCAGCTTCGTAGTAATCAGAAAGTCTTTTTGTCATGCCCGAAATGAATGAACGCCTCTTTCCATTCCAAGAATCCTGCTTTGCAGAATTCTAGTCCTGTTTTCAATCAAGATTGCGAACTCGTTTCGCAATTACCTATATTTTCTAATACTATTAATTATATTTTTTACATTTACAAATAAACTTTTGATCATTTTATCATTTAAGAGAGATAAAATTCCAAAATATACAACACTTCCCATAACAATATCAAATATTAAGTGTAATAAATTTCCCATTGCAAACAAGTTTATTGCAATTAAGATTAATAACATACCAAATCCAGCTATCAAATAATTTTTAATTGGCTTCACTAAATTTTTCTTTTGGAAATTTTCTGGTAGATTACGTATTTGTACCAATAGTGCTACCACTTCAGCCGTCACAGAAGCAATTGCAACCCCTACTGCATTCCATCTCATAATGCAAATAAAAAAGGCATTCAACAATATATTAATAATCGAAGCTATAACTACGGACACTGTATATGCATTCTGCCGATTATATGCAATCAAAATTGTTCCCAATAATTTTTCAACACTCATAACGATAAACAATATTGATAATATCTTCATAAGAGGAGACACCGCCTCATAACCTCTACCAAAAAACAATGGTACAAAGTAATCAGAAATATAAATACAGCCAATTGTCATCGGAATAGCTAAAAAATATGTATATTCAACAGCAGATATAAAATATTTATTTGCCTCTACATCATTTCCTTTATCATTTAGATATGCAAAACGAGGAAGTAAAACAGTAAATAATGAACTAATTGCTACTAAAATAATCTTAATAATTTTTTCTGCCTGACTATAATATCCAACCTGTAATGTATCTACCATATAGCCTAACATTGTTTTATCAAATACTGTATATAGTTGTAATGCAATATTAGGAACAAATAACTCTAATGTACCCTTTATATGTCGAAATACATTTATTTTTGTTCTTTCAACTTTTACTATATTCTTTTTTAAATACGGCCACATTGTTATGTTTCCGATCAAATCACTTGCACAATATATAATAGTATAAAGAACTAAATCACTTTCTTTTTTTACAATCAAGAAGATAAATATTGTAGAAATTAATTTTATAATAGTATTTCTGGTTGCAGTAATCTTAAATTGCTCCAAACCTTGGTAAAACCACGTAATATCAAATCCCCAAGCTACAAAAGAAATAATTTGCACAGAAAACAAGATACGATATTGTCGCCACATTGGTAAATTTAAGAACACTAAATAACATCCCAGAACCATTAATATCATTATAATTCTTATTATTACAATTTCATAGAAAATATAACTGACATACATTTTGGATTCATGTTTTTTAGCAATTTCCCGTTGTGCATAGTTAGCCGTCCCGAGCATTGCCACCATACAAAAATATGAAACAATGCCTGTAGTGTAACTAAAATCACCTATAGCCTGTGCTCCTAAAACACGTGAAATATATGGTGTTGTAATAATAGGTATAATAATTGTAAGCAATTGGCTCGCAAGATTATATATATAATTTTTTTTAATCTTATTATCCATTTATTTACCCCATTTATTATTAATAAAACGTCCAGGGTAGTTAAAATTTACAATATGAGCAGGGTTTCCAACTACAGTTGCATCTTCTTCAATATCTTTAACGACAACACTTCCTGCCCCTATCGTAACATTATTTCCAATAAACACATCCTCAATAACACATACATTTGGTCCTATATATACATTGGATCCTATGTTCGCAGCTTTTCCTTCATTTGATCCAATTGTAACAAATTGTGACAAATTACAATTATCCCCTATCTCGGTACTATCACTTACAACAACCGGACCTCCATGTCCTATATATAATCCATACCCAATTTTGCACTTCCATCCAATATTTATTTTTCCATATATTCTTTTCCATTTATGAATAGGCAATGCAAGAAACTTTTTTATTCCTCCCTGTTGGCAATTCCGAAGCCAAAACATATAATTAAAACCAGGGTCCTCTATCATTCCACGAAAAAAAGTTAAAATATCTGTTTTACCATAGCATCTGTACAAATCACTTTTTATATATTCATTCATTCTATATTTTCCACTTATAGTGCCCCTAACTCAACTATACTCCTGCTTTCATTATATATTATTTTCTTTTTAGCTAAAGACTTTTTATTATTAACCACTATTTTTGATATTAAGAAAAGCGAAAAGCAGGAAAAACAATTTAAACCTTGAACCTCTGTCATCCCGTATAATGCCCATGCTATAAGCATTATATTATCTTCAGTATTTTTTTCTTTCGCCAATCGAAAAAAAAGTACTGTCAATATTATTAGCCAAATATACCCTTGATTAATCAATATATACGAATAAACACAATCAAACGTAAACGCACTTAATTGCCAAATTTCATCCCATTGTTCCTGTATACAATGCTTGCATATTTTGCCCTAATAAAGAAAAATCATATCTGCTATACGCATATGCTCCCAATAAAATCCTCGCATTTAATATTTTATTTAGTAAAAGAATTATTGTACTCTTTTTAGAATATTCTTTCACAACTATCCACATAAAAAAAGATAATGTAGGAATCAATGTCACTGCTATTTTTTCTATTAAAACTGCACTACACTTAATTCCTCCTTTTGCCATACCTATTAACGCAATAATTATTATCATCGCAATAAAATTTGTTCGTGTTTTGCAAAATATAAACAAAAAAATTACTACAATCATCATTGTACATATATGTTGAATTTTTAATTTATTCCAGTTCAACCAGGCATACATAATCAAAATATTAAAAACCAATGCAGCAAACATATTAGGATGTTGCATTCCAAAATCAAATCTTTCTGTTCCACCTATATTTTGTACAATTTGAATATGTCCACATAATGATAATACAATAGCAAGCAGTGTGTGAACACATAAAAGCACAGTTTCTATATTGAAAATAAAACTTACATATTTTTTTAAATCTATTCT
>ERZ791875.846-NODE-846-length-26257-cov-2.683230_pt1 | contig 26257 bp, 22 predicted proteins | sample MGYA00510278_ERZ791875 | MGnify/ENA primary metagenome ERZ791875 (study PRJEB30046, sample SAMN00792078) | human gut metagenome | study: EMG produced TPA metagenomics assembly of the A metagenome-wide association study of gut microbiota in type 2...
GTCACCTTCCAAAACTTCTATTTTCACGGAAGCATCCACATCTTCCGGTGCATCCGGAAGGTCGGCAATGTCCAACTCATCATTATCTATGGCGTAACTTGTGCTAGTGTCAATGTCTTTGCTACCATCATCATATTGAATTAAATCAAGCTTTGAATTGTAATACGCCCACCCCAACAGAGTCACTATCGTTAAAAGTAAAACTATTGAAATGGCAATGATAATGCCAATCGGTTTTTTTCTGTTTTTCAAAGTATGGTCTCCCTTATGTTATAAACGGAATATCAAGCGCATGTTGTCTTTTGCTCGTCACGGAGAGATAGCCTATCTGAGCAGCACAGCCATACTGATGCATGGCTATAATTTTAGAGTTTTTCTTCCAGTATATCTGCAATTCGTTCACAGGCATGTCCATCACCATACGGATTACTTGCTTTGCTCATCGCCTCATACTCATCCTTATCGGACAGCAGACGGCTGAATTCCTTGTAAATAGTTTCTTCCTCTGTACCGACCAGTTTCAATGTTCCAGCTGCAATACCTTCCGGACGCTCAGTGGTATCACGCATAACCAGAACCGGTTTGCCCAGAGAAGGAGCTTCCTCCTGAATTCCGCCAGAATCTGTGAGAATCAGATAGCTGCGGCTCAGGAAATTATGGAAGTCCAAGACATCCAGCGGTTCGATAATATGAATACGATCATCGTCACCCAGATACTCGTTTGCGATATCACGCACAACAGGATTCATGTGAATTGGATAAATAGCTTTCACATCAGGATGCTCATCCATTACACGGCGAATTGCCTTAAACATGTGGCGCATCGGCTCACCAAGGTTCTCACGTCGATGAGCGGTGATCATGATCAAGCGGCTGCCATTTGCCCACTTCAATTCAGGATGTGTATAGTTCTCTCGAACAGTGGTTTTCAGAGCATCGATTGCGGTATTGCCCGTAACATAAATGCTGTCCGGGTTCTTACCTTCTTTCAGCAGATTCTTCTTAGAAAGTTCCGTCGGCGCAAAATTAAACTTGCTAATAATAGAAACAGCCTGACGGTTGAACTCTTCCGGATAAGGACTGTAAATGTTATAAGTACGCAGACCAGCCTCCACATGACCAACCGGAATCTGTAAATAAAAGCAAGCAAGCGCTGTCACAAAAGTCGTAGAGGTGTCACCATGTACCAGCACCACATCAGGTTTCTCTTTTTCCAGTACTTCCTTGATGCGGTTCAGAATATTGGTGGTCACATCAAACAGCGTCTGCTTATCCTTCATGATGGACAAATCATAGTCCGGAGTAACATCAAAAGCTTCAAGAACCATGTCCAGCATTTGGCGATGCTGTCCAGTTACACAAACAACCGTCTGAAGCTCTTCGCGGTTCTTCAATTCGTTAACAAGTGGGCACATTTTAATTGCTTCCGGCCGGGTGCCGAAAACGAGCATTACTTTTTTCATTTCAATATCCTCAGATTTTCACTTTATCATTTTTCCGCTAATATCTCTTGAACTATTTCTTTACACGAATTTGGCGATTCGAACTCCATAAACTCCTTCTTCCGTTGACTCCTCAATACAGCGTCCTCGTTAGAGTCAATGTAGTACAACTGAATCACTTGCTTTAACTTATCAATCGACTGTACCACCTTACCACAAACGACATCTTTCTTATCATAGTAAATGCCTCTATCTTTTCTTTTGTAAGATTCGTAATCGTAGATAAAATGGATTATTGGTCGATTTAGTACCAAATAGTCAAAAAAGCAACTCGAATAATCACTAATCAAAATATCTGCTGCACCCAATGCTTCGAATGCATAAAGTTCATTCAATGTAATTACTCGTTGCTGCCGTCGCTCTCTCTGAAGTTCATTTCTTTGCTGTGAGACAAAATGGGCTTTTTGAACAATAATAGCATCATTTTCGGTTAGCCATTGGCTAAAGAGCTTATCTTCGCAAAGTTCTTCAAGATTATGCGATAACGAGGAACTATCCCTAAATGTAGGCATATAAACAATTATTCTAGTTTTGTCAGATATACAAAGACCTGTTTCATTTGAAATAATCCGACAAATTTTCGTTCTGTTTTCTTTAAGCCATTCAGAAGAATAAAAATAACTATTTCTTGGGTATCCGGCGCGTATTATTTGAGAATCTGAAGCATGAAATGCAGACTTTAACACTTTAGAGTATCGTTCTGACAAAGACAAATAAAATGATGTTTTTTCAAAGTAATCATAAATTTTTGTATTTATTTCGTGAAGCACCCCACCTTTCTTTGAAGCATCATATCCTATCTTCTTCCACGCAACACCATGCCAAAGATTAACAGTCACTGCACCTCTAAAGTAGTTGTATCCAGTTGACGAAAAATCAACATATCCTTGATTCATAAACACTACGCCGGCTCGCTTAAATATTTCCAACGATGATGTAGAGTCATATTCAAGAATCTTAATTTTGTCACTAAGTAGCGTCAAATCTGCATCTTTACATGCCACCCAGTACACATTGGTTGAAGGATCGTTTTGAACAATATAGTTAGCTAAAAACAAACAGTTGTCGTTACAACGCTTACCAAACCATTCTCCAAATACCCATATTTTTTTATCTCTCTTAACAGAAGAATATTTCTTTTCCTCAAGAAAACGTAGAAGATATCCCTTAACCTTTTCCGCATATTCCATTTTTCTCATCTCGCTTTCCTCATGTTATAAATGGTTTTTACCAATATACACATTTCAATTAATATTCCAAGTATATAGCGAGTTCCAATATTGTCGATAAAATACAATCCAATCACTGATGTCATAAAAACCAAAAATGCGTTAAGAAGTAAAGTTCTCGGAGTGACAATAAAATATCCCATTAGCTTTCTTGATATAACCAAATGAAGAATCAAATATACAATATATGCCGCAAGTGTTGTATATGCTGCTGCTACAAAGCCAAACACTTGAATAAAAATATAATTTAAAACGACATTCAACACTGCCGCAACTGATGTTCCAAGCATAATATAAATTGTCTTTTTACTATAGTACTCGCTAGGCACTATTGTATTGTATAAAAATAGCACAAAAGCATCACATATCATAGGAACGGCAACATGCTTTCCACTTGCATATGCTGTTCCGCCAAGAACATCGATTATTTCCGGAGAAATCATTATTAGTCCAAGTGTGAAAATGGTAAATACAGACACCAACTGTCCTGCACGCATCTGAATTTCTCTACTATCACCTTTTTCGATTTTTTCATAAAACCATGTGCTCCATGAAGAAGAAATTGACATTGAAATGACTGTTAAAATGAGTTTAATATTTCCCGCCAAACTATAAATTCCTGCTGCACTAACGTTAACCATCTGTGCAATCATAATTCTATCAAACTGTCCTAAAAGTGTTTGGGCAATTCCATGTGGAATTATTGGCAGACAGTACTTAATGCCAAAGCTCAAGTATTTCTTGGAAAAATGCGGTTTTGATTTTCGATAAAAGTCAAACAAAATCCATAGTGCGATAATCAGCACTGTTATGGTTGCTCCGATTATTCTTCCAATATCCTTATGCGTTGAAAAGCATGTTTTTATCAAGACAAGGGAGATAAAAACATTTCCAATAGAGTTAGCAAAAGCAACTTTCAGGTAATTTTTATAGGCATATTGCAGGCTGATTTTTTCGTTGTATAACTGAATAATTGCGCTTGATGTACTAAATGCAACTAAAAGAAGCACAGCCACAAACGGAATGTTTAATAATGATGAAAAGAATTGTGCTCCAATGGCTGCAATAATCCAGCAAATGCAAGCATTAAGAATATATATCAAAGAAACAGACGAAACATATTCATCTATTTTCTTCTTATATTCAATATTTGCGCTTTTCACACTGCTATGTAAAGCCATTCCAATCAGCACTGATAAAATCGCATCATATGACAAGAACACATTGTAAACACCGAATTCATCAGTGGACATCAATCTGCTAAATATTGGAACTGTAAGAAAATTTATGCCCTTGATGAGCATATTGCCCAATGTATACCCCATACCTGCACTAACAGCTTTTGATTTAATTTGCATTTTGTCCTCTCTTAACATTGATTTTCGGTGTTACCACTTATTAGTTGTACTTTGTCCTAAATTTCATATTCAAGTAACGCTCTAGTGTAAACAATCTATTCCATATTTTATAGACATTTATTAAAGCGTTAGAAGCATTAAGACTCTTGCTCATATATATCGTGCAACTATTTTCCAGCATTCTCTCACGTTTACTCCACGCTTTAATATTTTTTTTGATGCTTACACCTTCAGCATGGACTAGAGTCACACCTTTTACAACAAATGAATCAAACCCCCGCCTTTTAGCTTTTGAAAAGAGGATATCCTCCTCGTAGTATAGAAATGTATCCGGATCAAAGAATGAAAGCTGTTTAAATTTGGAGAAATCAGCAACAAAGAAGCATCCCGGCAATGCCTCCGTCATCAACTTATCTCCAACCCTTGATTCATAATTATCCGCATACCTTCTTCCATAGTTAAAGCACGTCCATGCTACTCTCCTTAGGATAGGACTTGACTCAAGAAACAACATTCTAGTTGTAGGTAACTTATATCTGAATCCACCAGTTCTTAAACCATTCACTGTATAAACTTCGCCAGACGTTGCGAAAGAATTTGGAGAGTTTTCTAAGGCTTGTACTAGAGTTGCAATTGACTTTTCTTCAATTATAATATCCGGATTTGAGATAATCACATAATCCAAATCTGGTTCCGTTTTTAGAAGATACATCAAACCATAGTTATTTCCAGATGCATATCCTCTATTACAGTCTGTTTGAATTATTTTAATTTTCTCTGATTCATACTTTTTTAATGTTTCATAAGATCCATCCGTAGAGCAATTATCAACTATAATTATTCGATGTAAAATAGAATAGTTGCCGATTTTATCTATATATGTCTTTGTCGTCTCTACATCATTAAAATTCAAAACAACAATTGCTGTCTTTCCCATGTATTTCTATTCCCTTCAACAATACTCTGGTTCTATATTTGATTCATTGTTGCTGTAGAAGAGAGTTAACCCCCAAAGAATATAGAACGTTCTTACCTCTTCCATTTGTGCAACAGTAAACAATGACATTGCATATGCAAGTATGGTACAAAACATGCATTTATAAAAGGTTATGTTCTCCGGCGGCCCACTTCTTTTTCTAATTTCCGAAATCGATTTTAATATTGGAGCTCCTAAAATGAAAACATATCCTATCATGCCTAATATCCCATATGCTGACATCACGGCAAGCCAGTTATTATCGATGGTTCTCATTTCTCTTAATCCATATTCGCCTACGCCGAAGATAGCATTCCGAGGATTTTTCAAAGCTTCATATGCAACAGCCTGATAACCTTCTCTTTGCGAAATAGAATCATCATCATTCGCACCGCCGCTTCCGGTTGTAACGATAGAAATTGCCGACTGAAAAACCATTGTGAACGCATCCAACAACGCTGGAATCATTCGTATCGCCACAGTTATTGACAAAATAGTCGCCAAAAGAATTACCGCAACTCTCTTCAAGTTAAATTGCTTTCTGTTCAATATTACAAGCAAAAATACCTGAACTATAAAAACAAGGAGTATGCCTCTACACATTGTTAGTACTAAATTAGCAATTTGAAGCAACGCCGCAAAAAAATAAAATCCTTTTTTCGGAGCACGAATTATTCTATAAAATGTTAATCCAAAGCACAGCTGCAAATACATGGCATATGTCAAAGATGTATTAAATCCTTGTTCAATTCTATAGATACCCCATCTTTCTGTGCTTATGCTACCCAAACGTGGGTTCGCAAATGCATAATTTTCAACAAGTGAAAATACATTAAATCTTGTGACTTCTTCAACTATACCAAAAACACATATTATCAGAGAGGTGACAATCATTATGGATATAATACTTTCAAGCTTATCCCGGTTATTTCCCATTACCAATGAAATTGCAATCAATGGAATATAAATTTGTATTATTTCAATAATATATCTATCCATTTCTCCATTTGCAGCAAACGGAAGTATTCGTGTAAGCAATAAAGTTGAAAAAAGGACAAATAGGTTCTTTGAAACAAACCTTGAACCTCTTCCATATGATACTATTGCAAAAGCAAAGACCATCATTGAGGCCAATCTATATATGGGATGTCCCAGTACTTTCGTATATGACGGCGAAATAGTATATATTACTGTGTATATCTCAAATATTACCCATGTTATCGTTAAGGCGCGAACTTGAGATTGATTTTTTAGACAGATATTCTGCATATTGCCTCTTAATCCTCTTCTGCGATGAAATCTTCAAACCGTTGCATTGCTTCTTTATCTTCTTTCAATACCATTGTCCACAACTCATCAAATTTATCTTTTCTGTCTTGCAAGTTTGTTCTAAATTCGCAATACCATTTATAGATATAGTCTGCAAAACTCTCATCATCTTTAAATGTAATAGAAATCCTGTATTGATCACACAATTTTTCCATATATGTATTATCCGATACAATAATCGGCTTATGCAAGCAAAGCGCATAATAAAGTTTATTAGACAATGCAGCTGTGGTTTCCATAGAAGAATTCCCATAAATATTGTTAATAATATCAACTTCTTTGTATAATTGAGCTGTTTCACTTTGCTGAAAGCGTCCTCTGAATTTTACATTATGGATATCATTCTGTTTACAATATTCCTGGATATTTTCACTTCCCGCGCCAAAATACTCAACAACAAACCGCTCATCATTTTTTAGTATTTCTAATAGTTTCACATTTTCATTGTAGTATCTTACGTTTCCAATAAAGCCTATTCTTATAGGGGCCTCTTCTCGATATATATCACCCGCCACTTTTACAATTTCATCCATATGTGGATCTATATTATGGATATAGCCATAATCATTTTGAGGGAGAAATCTTTTAAATCCTTTTGACGAAACAACTGTATACCACGCATTTTTAATTATGCTTTTTTCTAAAACATAGTACGGGTAAAACCATTCATAGTGGTAATCCCTAATATCCAAATAATACTTATCCTTATAGGAATGTGTATAAAACCATGCATTCAATGTTGCAGCGCATCCTTGCAACCCCAAAAATACTATTTTTGTATATTTATTTTTCTTAATGACACTCTTTACATAGGTGGAAAATCCAAAGAATTTCACTATTTTTTTAGGGTCATTGCTACAGCTTTTATCTCGCTCTTTGTATTCATAAATATGTGTTGCATGGCATTCTTCTTGAATATTCTCTCTATTCCAAATTATTAAATCGAAATCCAGTTCTTCTTTTTGCAACAAAGTTTCATATCTATAGTAATATGGTGCCCAATGAATATTACACCCTAGCACGACTACAACTTTTTTCTCTTTGTCCATCTTTTTCCCTCTTCATTTATAGCATCACATTATTCTTCTTTATTTTTTCTCAAGTATTTTTCAAACACAAACTTCCGCAACCAGTTCGGCGCCAACGACGATCCACTACGAACCACACAGCTCTTAATGTACTGTCCATTTCCAATGAAACCTTGCTGTTTCATAAACTTGAACAGCTTTGCCTGCGTCTTGGCGTACTTCCAACCTGCGCGCCGTAAGTACATATCCGAGCCAGCCCTCATGTGGAGCAGCGGCTCTTGAATGTTATAACCCTGATATCCGGCCATCAGCACCCGGAGCCAGAGATAATAATCCTCCAGCAAATAAAAATCCTGATAGGAGCCAACTGCCTCGACTGCGGATTTCTTATACATCACACAGGGATGATTGAACGGATTGCGTTTCTTTGCAAACTCTACAATTTCCGCATTCGTCTCCGGCGGCACCCGCTTCGTATCAACGGTGTTCGGATCAGTTGTGAATTCCTCCACGATACCGGAGCAAATACTCACTTCCGGATGTGTGTTGAACACAGCAATCTGTTTCCCACAGCGATCTGGATATGCAATGTCATCGCTGTCCATCCGAGCAACCAACTCATTTTTACAATGCTTAATACCTTCATTCAGTGCATTGCCAAGGCCACCGTTTTTTGCAAGGCAAACAACATTCAGGGTTGTCCCCATCTCCTGTTGCTTCGCAGCAATCACCTTGTCGAGTGCATCATTCAATGGGCCATCACACACCAGCACAAAGTCATCCGTTGGGAGCGTCTGTGCTTGAATGCTCTCGATTGCTTGCCTCAAATACTCCGGTTTTTCTTTGTGATATACCGACATGAGAACCGAGTATTCTCTGTACTCTCCAACACTCATAAGTACCTACATTCCTTCCCACTCTCTACTGGTTACTGCGGATCAGTATTGATTTCCTCATGCGAGGTCTTGCTCTCACCATCAACTGCATTTGCATCATACAAATCATGCTTGATCTGGCTAGTGCTGATCTCCGGCGTTCTGGGCAGATACACAACCTCCACGCCCTCTTCTTTCAGGAAATCGAACTTGCCCTTCCAGTCATCGCCCATAACAAAGGTATCGACATGGTACTCATGCATATCGGAGCGTTTCTGCTGCCAGTTCTCCTCCGGGATGACCAGATCAACATAACGGATAGCTTCCAGAAGCTGTTTGCGCTGCTCATAGGTGAAATAGGTCTTTTTGTGCTTCTCGTTCCAGTTGAACTCATCAGAGGAAACAACCACAATAAGGTAATCACCCAAAGCTTTTGCTCTTCTCAGCAGGTTGATATGACCATAGTGCAGTAGATCAAAAGTGCCGTATGTAATAACTCGTTTCATTCCTGCTCTCCTCGTATTCCTTAAAAGACTTGACTCAAAATTGATATCCAGTGCAGACTTCGTCAGCTCTGTTTTCTTCTCACGCTGCATAAGTGTAGCAACGGTCTTTGCCGGGTCAGCGTTGTGGTTAATAACCGCGTCTACTGCAGAAATAATCGGCAGTTCTACACCGTACTGCTTAGACAACTTCATGGCAGCAAGCAAGGCATTGATGCCCTCGACGACCATACCGACTTCCTTAACAGCTTCATCAGGCTTTTTTCCTTGACCAATCAGGTAACCAGCTCTGTTGTTGCGGCTGTGTACACTGGTTGCAGTCACAATAAGGTCGCCCATACCGGAAAGCCCTGCAAAGGTCTGATCCACACAGCCCATCGCCATGCCCAACCGAGTGATTTCCGCCATGCCGCGAGTAATCAGGGCAGCTTTCACATTGTCGCCATAACCCAGACCGGCAGAAATGCCACTCGCCAGCGCAATGATGTTCTTCAACGCGCCGCACAACTCCACACCTTTTACATCAATGTTCGTATACACACGCATACAGGTGTTAGAGAAAATATCTTGAATTTTCTCTGCGACTTCGAGGTCTGTGCAAGCAGAAACAATCAGCGTGGGCATATCCAGAGCGACTTCTTCCGCATGAGTGGGTCCAGAAAGAGCTACCAGCTTGATATCCTGATGCGTTCCGTCTTTCTGAAGCTCGTCCTTGATAACCTCGCTCAGTGTCAGCAGCGTATCCGTTTCAATTCCTTTGCCTACATCTACGATGATCTGGTCATCCGGAATGTAGGGAGAAGCCGTGCTTGCGGTCGACCGAACAAAAACAGACGGCACTGCAAAAATAATGACTTCCCTGTTCACACAGGCTTCTTCGATGCTTTTAGTGAATCGAATCTGCTGGGGGATCACCATACCCGGCAGGTTCGGATGAACGCTTGTGGACGATAAACTATCAATCTCTTTTTCAATCGCGGACCACATCACCACATCGTGACCCGTATTCGCCAGCATTCTTCCAAGAGCTGTACCCCAAGTGCCGGTTCCTAAAATGCAAATTTCACTCAACCCATTGATCCCCTTAAATCCGTATTCATATCAAAACAGCCCAGACTCACCTCAAAGAGTCCGAGCTGTCAATATTTTCAGCTCACAAAGCACTTTGCTGAAATATATTCATACAAAACCCAATCGCATAAGACTAAACCGTCATTCGATCATTGTGATTCGTCTTTTCATGCCCAAGCGCTGTTGTCGCGCCCTCTGCGATGCCCTCCGTACTTTCAGGCATAAACAGGATCTTAACCGTCGCAAATACGATCTTAAAATCCTCAATGATACTCGGATGAGCTATGTACATCAAATCCATCTGCAATTTGTCATACGGCGTAGTATTGTACTTTCCATAAACCTGTGCATAACCTGTCAATCCTGCTTTGGCCTGCAGGCGCAATGCAAATTCCGGCAACTCCTTTTCATACTCCATGGCGATTTCCGGCCGTTCCGGACGCGGGCCAACAATGGACATATCACCAGATAAAATACATATAAGCTGCGGCAGCTCATCAATGCGGCATTTTCGGATAATGCGCCCGATTGGTGTAATGCGGTCATCATTCTCTCCGGTGGAGAGGCGCGCCACACCATCCTTCTCCGCATCTACACGCATGCTTCGGAACTTTAATACGTCAAACAGTTTTCCATCTTTCGTGAGACGGCGCTGCCTGTAAAACACAGGGCCTCCATCAACCGCTTTAATTGCAATTGCTGTTATAACAAAAACAGGAGAGGAAACAATAAGCGCAATCGTTGAAAAGGCAATATCTAACGCACGCTTTATAAACAAGTACTCCGGAGATGCAGCATATCGCTGTAAACGCAGCATCGGCAAATGAAACATATGGAAAGGATGCGCGCCTGACATAAGTGTGTCGCCTACACGAGGGATTACAAAGGCATTGATATCATTTGCAACGCAGTACTTGATAATGAGATTCCGTTCATGGCTGTGAATACCACTTAAAAACACCGTGCTCATATTGGCTAACATATCTATGTTTTCCAGGCATTCGTCTACACTCACGGCATACTGAACATCGTATTTATTTTTCAATCCATGCTCTTCAATTAACCGGCTTATTCCTCTGCGCTCATCATAAATGATTGCCGTAGGCTGTGGTTCGAACGTCCGAAAGTACCATCGTCTTGCTCCGCGTGCCCATAACACTGAAAGAACAAGCTGCCCGGCAATTGCCAAAATGCCTGGGAGCAGATTGGGGAAGCCTTTGGACAGCAAACAAATGATGACATACATGACTCCGTCAGACAGCATTGCCGAAAGTATTTGTGAATACATGATTTCAGCGACAGAGTATATTGATATAAGAAAAGCGTCATATATGCGTCCAAAAGTGATGTAAAAAACAAGGAAAAGCAAAATCACAAGCCAATTCCCCTTCGAATAAAAGGGTGACACCACGTGATCTGCATAATAAAAAAACCAACAAACTGCAAATGGTATTGTTATTAAAATAATATTTATCGATTTTACAATTCTGAGCAGAATATCGTGTTTAAACTTATTCATCGGAATCCCTCTCGTGCACCAATATCAACCCTGCTTACTCGATTGTGCGGTGAGCTCCCAATCACTCACGATCTCACTTCATTTCCCCGGAAATAAAATCATTTACTCCATTTTTCACAAAAAAATTAATGTTTTTACACAAAATAAAAGCATTATATCCATCTAATAATTATAAAAAATGGTTCCCAACAGATACACATCCTGTCATTAGAACCATTTTGAGATGGGAACAGGCTGCTCTACATCAGGAGCATCCCCGTTAAAAAGAGATTGGGCATTGCATTCAAGCTTCCCGCCCACTGCATTGTCAAACTTTCTTGTGATCAAACGCATTGCTTTCGTTAGCTGAGGGGGGCGCTTATCAGGAGAATGCGTATCTGAAGCGATCACATGGACCACTCCATGCTTAATCAACCTGTACACAAAATTTCGTTGCATTGTATCTCCCACAATGGAATCAGCATTTACTTGTAAATAGGCGCCCGCCTCGATCCAATCCAATGCAATATTGGGTTTTTTCTGCACATATGGATATCGCTCAATATGCGCAATCAGCGGTATCACGCCACCAAGAGTCAACTGATAAATAACATTTGTATCCCACTGGGGTCGAAGCGTCCTCGGCATCTCAAGAAGCATTACTTTCGTTTTCTGAAAGCATAAAGGCAGAAAATCCAAATCAAGAATTGTTGGCGAAATTCTCACTTCAGCACCGAACTTTAAACGCACAGGCAATTCAGAGCGAAATACATAATCAGCTAGGTATCTTGCAGAACGGTATCTTTTATCAATAAAATCCTCTAAATTCTGGCTGTCGGGATTAAAATGTGGCGTACACACAATGTCGGTGACTCCGGCATCGTTCTGCATTCGTAATAGTTCCATAGAAACTTTGGCGTTTTTAGCACCATCGTCTATTGCAGGTAAAATGTGGCAATGTAAATCCGTCATCGGTCAGCGTTCTCATATGAATAGTTGTAGCTGTAATAGTAACCGTTTTTCTTTTCGGTCGATTTTGTATCGAACCCGTTCAATACCGCACCCAGGATATTAGCATTTACCGCATCGAGATTCTTTTTTGCAAGCCCGACCTCATCAAAGGTCGCATAGTTTTGCCGCACTACCAAAATAACACCGTCGGCATATTGACTTAAAACCGCTGCATCCGTTACCACGGAAACGGGCGGTGTATCGAAAATGATGTATTCATAATGCTTATCGAGTTCATCAATCAGGTTCTTCATTCGAGGAGACCCCAGCAATTCTACCGGGTTCGGTGGAATCGCATCCGCGACCATTACATGCAGGCCGAGGCCCTTCATGTTGATGATAGATTCGGCCAAAGAGCCATCCGCAAGAGCACTGGTTATCCCCTTGTAGGCAGAATTGTCTATTTTCAAATACCGATGGATAACCGGCTTGCGTAAATCGCAATCGATCACAAGGACACGGCTCCCCGTCTCGGCCAGAGACACAGCCAAATTTAACGCAACACTGCTCTTTCCTTCACCCGGGATCGCGCTGGTAAAGATAAGCTTTTTGCAAGCCTTACCCATGGCCATGAAATTAAGGTTTGTTCGCAGGCTCTTGTATGCTTCCTGATACTGGAAAGGAGTATTCTTATTCATCAAAACAAATTCTCGCCTTATTGGTTTTGATTTTTTTGCCATCATCTCTCCCCCTTCATATCAATCTGCGGGATTACGCCAAGAACAGTAAGCCCTAATTTATTCGTGATATCATCATCTGTCATGAACTTATTGTTCAGAAGATACCGCAAGATCACGATGCCGACTGAAATGACCAAGCCAAGCATCCCAGCAAGTACTGTGTTTTTAGCTTTACTGGGAGAAACAGGCTCCGGCTCTGCTTTGGCCTGTGATATTATCTCTACGCTGCCGGCTTTCACCGTTTGGATAATAATCTCCGGTGCTTGCTCAACGATATCTGCTGCAATCGCTCGCGCCCTCTCGGAATCTGTATCCTTTACGGTGATTTTCATTACCTGTGTGGAATTCACCGATTCAATGCGCACTCTTTCTACCAAATCGTTGTACGACATGTTAAGGTTCAGATTTGAAATCGTTTTGTCCAGCACCGTATCACTGGTAAGGATAACAGCGTATGTATCTACCAGCTTCGTAGCCGACGTGAGCTGATCATTTGTAATGGGCGCTTGTGCAGCGGCCTGGTCCTCTCTCGAGTTAACAATCAACGTAGCACTGGCTTCATATTGCGGTGTCATTGCAAATGTACTGATGAGATATCCCGCAACGGCAAGCAAAATGGTAACAGCAAGAATGACCAATAAATTTTTCTTTAATAGCCGCAGTATTTCAAGCAGATCTATGGTCTCGTACTCTTCCTTCAAGCGTTTCCCTCCGTTGTCTGGCATCAACTACATAATTTGCATTATGTAATCATTCTGCATTGGCAGCCAGAATTTCTTACATATTATCGATAATCATTATAGGCCTTTTTATCAATATGGTCAACGGCATTTTGTATTTTTTGCATTACAAACAGGCTCACTGAAAAATGTTGACCACAATTTGTGCAAGGTCTCTTTCAGTGTGCCTTTATTTTGGTTGTTAGCGGTAGACGCACGTTGATTGCCGCAGATATAAAGACATAATGCAAATTATGTCATAGCTGTCGAAACGCTCGACGGCTTTTTTTCTAAGACATAATGCAAATTATGTGATTGCCGACCGCTCTTCCCGGGCGGTTTTATTTTTTCAAATCAAGAGCTGCATTCGTGCCAGTTGGCTTAACTGCTCATTTCCGGAAGTCAAAGTATAAATACGAGTTGTATTCACGTTGCTGTGCCCCAAGACATCAGCCAGCCGGACGATATCTTTATGCTGTTTGTAGAAGATACGGGCAAAAAGGTGCCGAAGGTTGTGAGGGAATACTTTCTCCGCTGCTACTTTGGCATATACGCACAACCTTTTCATTGCTGCCCAGATGCTGGAACGGTTGGTTGGGCATCCGTTCCGTGAAACAAACACACTGCCTTTGCAGATTGAGCGCTCTTTGCAATATTTGCTCAGACGGATACACAACGCTTTTGGAATCAGTATTCTTCGGATTTTCCCCTTGCAGCTTACTTGCGCTTCTTGACGTCTCAAAGCTTGCACGGTGATATACTGCAGCTCACTCACACGGATGCCGGTAGCACAAATCGTTTGCAAAATTAAAGCAAGCTGCATATTTCCTCTTTTTTGGGCGGTTTCTACAAGATTAAAATATTCTTCACGAGTCAATTCCTTTTTCTTGTCACAAAAGCTTTGCCTTTGTTGCTTTATCAAACGCACACGGCACTCGTAGGCTCCCATATATGCCAATATACTGTTCACAGCAACCAGCATGGAGTTGATACTGGCCACCGCATAATCCGCCTCAATCAGATGCGTCTTATAGTCAATCACCTTTTCTTTATCCACACGCTTGTCTTCCGGCAAAAATGAATAGAAAGCAAGAATATCCCTGTTGTATTTTTCAAGGGTCGCTTTCGATTTTTCATCTTGCCGCTGCTGTGTAATGAATGCTGAAATAACGTCCTGTGACAACACCATACGCTTCATAATACTGCCTCCCAGATTTAATTGTCCGCCATGGAACAGGTTCGACTCTTTATTGTACCCACTTAAGCCGCCAGGATAGATAACGCGATCAATTTATGTGCCGCTTTCACATCTGGTAAATTTTGGTCGCTTTCTATATCTCTCAATACAAATCTTCTCTTCCGCCTTCCGTCACAATGCCTCCCATTGACGTATTGGCGATACCTCTTGAAGCACTGCACCAACATGAGATGTTATCACGACCTGATTTCCTGCATGGTTTGCCCTGAAGCATAGAGCCGGCCATGTTTGAAACAAAAAACACCACGCTGTACAGTTGTTTTTCAACTGCAGCGTGGTGCTTTTTCCGTACTAAAAATCAAACCATCCTTATAACGGACGAAATCTCTGACAAGCGCGTGGAGTGTTCCGCCTGTGTCTTTAGATATGTGACTGCCCCGCCTCCCATTTGCTCACCGCCTGACGGGAAACATCCATCAAGTCTGCAAGCTGTTCCTGGGAAAAGCCTTTTTCCCGCCGCAGCCGCACAAGGTTATCCGCAAAGGTCATATTGATCTCTCCTTTTGTTTTTGATGGACTTATCATAGCCTGTTCCCCTTTCTGTGCGCCACCAACCTGCGCCTTGCAATTTGTCAACCGCAGGTTGCGTGTGCTTTTTCTGCTCTTCACAAAGCAAAAAGGGCCGCGCCGTGGCGCGGCCCGCAAAACAAGCGGGGAGTGCGGTCAGCGGTTCATCTCGCTCACCGGGCCCGTGGCGTTGTGCTCCCGGATGATGCGGTCGATCTCCTTGAAATCGGAAGAAGGCAGATCGCCCGGCACTGTGTTTTTGACGCTGGATGTGGCGTTACCGAACTGCATGGCTTTCTGCGGATCGCCGTATTTTAACAGGCCGAACAGCACACCCGCCACATAGGCGTCGCCGGAACCGATGCGGTCAATGACGTCGATGTTGGTATAGGGCGGCTCCGTGTAAAACGCGTCCTGCTGGGCGGAATACAGCACCGAGGTGAAATTGTGTTTACGCGGGCTGAGGACCGTGCGCTGGGTGGTGGCGACAATTTTCACGCCGTACTCCTGCGCGTAACTTTTCATGATGTCCTGCAGCTCTCCGGTTTTTTGGAACATACGGCGGCTGGTCTCTTCAGAAACGAACAATACATCCACCAGCGGCAGGATGCCTTTGATGGTCTCTCGTGCTTCGTCTTCACCCCACAGGTTCGCACGGTAGTTCACGTCAAAGGAGATGAGCGCACCGTTTTCCTTGAATTTTTTCAGCACCTGAATGGCCACGTCGCGCGTGCCCAGCGCCAGGCTGATCCCGCTTAGATGGAACATCCGCGCGGAAGAAAACGCCTCGGCCGGAATATCGTCCATCGTAAGGCCGCAGACGGAAGCGTTGAATCGGTCATACACGATGGTCGGCTTGCGCGGCGCGGCGCCCATCTCATAATAATAGATGCCGAGGCGTGCGCGCGGGTCGTCGTCATACGTTAAAAAATCATCCGACACGCCGACGAAGCGGATGCGGTTTTTGATGAAGGTCCCCAGCTCGTTCTGCGGCAAGCGAGAGATGATGCCCGTTCGCAGACCCATGAGCGCTACGCCGGAGGCTACGTTCAGCTCCGCGCCGCCGGCGCGCTTTTCAAAAATGTCCCCATCCACGATGCGGGCATGACGCGGCGGCGAAAGCCGCAGCATGATCTCGCCGAAGGTAATGAGGTCGAACGCCTTTTTTTCCATAGGAAAGCCCTCCATACGGTTATTTTCAATTTCAGTATAGCATAAAACTCCGCGCCTTGCGAGAAGGTTTTGCATTGTGGAACGTGCCTCCCGCCCGCCGCATCAGCACTGTGCAACTCTTGCGCGGGCGGGTTGTAAAAGGTGCGGAAAGGGCACCATGCGGTTTCTTTCTTTTGCTGCGCATGCTATAATAAAAATGTATTGAAAATTTACAAAAGAGCCGGAGCGGCCCGAAGCGGGGTTGCTCCACAAGGTCAAAAAGGAGAGGTTTTTTTGCAGAACAAGGACGAAGCGCTGGGCACACAACCCATTGGCAAGCTGATGCTCAGTCTTGCCCTGCCGGCCGTTGCCGCGCAGTTCATCAACATGCTGTACAATATCGTGGACCGGATCTACATCGGCAACATCCCCGGCACAGGCGCACTTGCGCTGACAGGCGTGGGCGTTACGTTCCCCATCATCCTGCTGGTCTCGGCCTTTGCCGCATTCGCCGGAATGGGCGGCGCGCCGCTGGCTTCCATCCAGTTGGGCGCCGGCAACCGTGAAGGTGCGGAAAAAATTCTGGGCAACTGCTTTTCCATGCTTCTGGTGCTGTCTGTTACACTGACAGTCATTTTCAGCATCTTCAAAACGCCGCTGTTGTATATGTTCGGCGCCTCCGACGCCATCATCGGCTATGCGGAGGACTATATCTCCATTTACCTGGCGGGTACTATTTTCGTACAGCTTGCTCTGGGCCTCAACACTTTCATCAGCGCACAGGGCCACGCCACCGTTGCAATGCTCAGCGTGCTCATCGGCGCGGTCATTAACATCGTGCTGGACCCGGTGTTTATTTTCGTGTTCGGCATGGGCGTTTCCGGCGCGGCGCTGGCTACCATCCTTTCTCAGGCCGTCAGCGCCGCGTGGGTGCTGCGCTTTTTGTTCAGCGCAAAAAGCGGCATACGCATCCGGCGCGGGAACATGAAGTTCGAAAAGCGTGTGGTTGGCAAGGTCATCGGGCTGGGCATCGCTCCTTTCATCATGCAAAGCACCGAGAGCCTTGTGAATATCACGCTGAACGCCGGACTGCAGCGCTACGGCGGCGACCTGTACGTGGGCAGCATGACCATTATGCAGAGCGTGATGCAGATGCTCGTCATGCCCATCCAGGGCATCACACAGGGCGCGCAACCCATTATGAGCTACAACTACGGCGCCAAGAATTACAGCCGCGTGCGCAAAACTTTCAGCCTGCTGCTCAAGGTAATGCTGCTCGTTACCGTCTCGGGCTTTGCCCTGGCCGCGCTCCTTCCCGGCGTGCTGGCGCGCATGTTCACTCAGGACGCGGAGCTGATAGAAATCGTTAAAAAGATGATGCCCATTTTCTTCGGCGGCATTTGGGCCTTCGGCGCGCAAATGGCCTGCCAGACCACCTTTATGGCGCTTGGCCAGGCCAAGATCAGCCTGTTCCTGGCGCTGCTGCGCAAAGTGGTGCTGTTGGTGCCCCTGGCATTGCTGCTGCCTGTTGTCATGGGCGGCAATGTGCTGGGCATCTATATTGCCGAGCCTGTGGCCGACGTGATCGCCAGCTTTACCACGCTGTCCCTGTTCCTCATCAAGCGCAAAACGCTGCTGCCCGACGGCGGCGCACCCGCAAAAAGCAAATAACCCGACGCTTATTTTCAAACGACGGAGGCTGCCGTGAAGCACGATTCCTTTAAAACTTATCTGCACTGGGGGCTCACTGCCTTCGGCGTTGTCGCGTTGAGCATCCTGTTCTTTTTCTCTCTGTTCAAGGTGGGCGCGCTGGTGCATTTTTTCCAAACGCTGCTGGGCATTTTAATGCCGTTTGTGTACGGGCTGGCCATGGCTTATCTGCTGACTCCGGTGTTCAACTGGCTGCACGCGCGCTTTGCGCCCGCGCTGCAAAAACACGTAAAAAATCCACGCCGTGCTGCCCGCGCCGCAAAATTTCTTTCCACGGCGCTTTCGGTGCTGCTGGCGCTGCTGCTTGTGGCCGCGCTGCTGTGGATGGTGTTGCCGCAGGTGATCTCCAGCATCGTCGGGCTGGTGGAATCCAATCTGCTGACGAACAGCATCCAGAACGTGACGGGCTGGATCGAGGACACGCTTCAGAACAACCCGCAGTTCGAAGCTGCCGCACAGCGGGTATATGCCGAAGCCGTGGCAGCTCTCACCGCATGGGTAAAAACGGACATGCTGCCCCAGCTGACGAACCTGATGAGCGGGCTGCTGGGCACCCTGACCTTTTTCAAGAATGTATTCATCGGCATCATCATCGCCATTTATGTGCTCAACAGCAAACAGCTTTTTGCCGCACAGGCCAAAAAATTGCTGTACGGCTGCCTGAGCACCCGCCGCGCCAATATCGTGCTGGATAACGCACGTTTTACTCACCGGGTATTCGGCGGCTTCATCAACGGCAAGCTGCTGGATTCCCTCATCATCGGCATCCTGTGTTTTGTCGGGATGACAGCGCTGCGCATGCCGTATGCGATGCTCATCAGCGTGGTGGTGGGCGTAACGAACATCATCCCGTTTTTCGGGCCGTTTATCGGTGCCATTCCCAGCGGGCTGCTTATCCTTCTCATCGACCCGCTCAAGGCGCTTTACTTCGTGCTTTTTATCCTTGCGCTGCAGCAATTCGACGGCAATATCCTGGGCCCAAAAATTCTGGGCGATTCCACCGGCCTTTCCAGCTTTTGGGTGATGTTCGCCATTCTGCTGGCCGGCGGGCTGTTCGGGTTTGTCGGCATGGTCGTCGGCGTGCCGCTGTTTGCGGTGCTGTACAGCATCCTCTCCGGGCTGGTGTGCCATTCGCTGCGCCGCAGGGGCATGCCGGAGGAAACACAGGCCTATTATGAACTGGACCATGTGGATGAGCGCACACACGACATCCTATACAATGAGGCTCCGGCCCGACCGGCCGCGGGATCTGCGGACAGGCCTGAATGACCGTCTGTCCGCTTTGAATTGAAAATCGGGGATGTATGATACATCCCCGATTTTATTTTTCCACTTTCCGGCCGTGCGCTCCGTTTTTTTATACCCGCCAGCCTTCGCCCGCGTTACAGCACCCTTTCCATCACCACAGCCGTATAGCTTCCGTTGTTCACTTCCTCGCCTGTGCGCACAAAACCATTCTTGGTCCAGAATGCCTCGCTTTGGCAGTTTCCTTTGGCAAAGCCCAGCCTGGCACGCCTCAGACCCTGCCGTTTCAAAAAGCAGAGGCACTCTTCGATGATCGCCGTTCCCGTCCCTTTTCCCTGGCTGGCGGAATCCACCATGAAAAGGCCGATGAACGCAGTCTCATCATTGGGATATTTGAGGATCAGGTCCATAACGGCTGTCAGCATACTGCCGTCAAAAAATCCAACGTAAAATTTATCTTCTCCGCTTTTCCCCGGCGGCAGAACTTTCATATCCTCCCGGATGCTTTCCAACGTTACACACGGCGGACAATATTTGTAAAATATGGGATTTCCCGCCGAAAGGCGGTACACTGCGCCGACATCGCTGTCACACAGCCTTCTGGCGCCATACCTCGAAGATAACCCGGCGGGCTCCATCCTTTCCCCTTCTTTCTCACCTATGGCTTCATGCTGCTCCGGCTGGAAAACAGGCATTTGCGGCGGCCCTGCCTGTATCCGTCTGTTCAGCTTTTTCCCGTATTGCGGCGGTATGCCATGTAACTTTCCAAAATCACCGTCGCCGCCACCGCGTCCAGCACATCCTTACGCCTTTTGCCGTAAGTGCCGTTTTCCGAAAGGATGTTCGCCGCGCTTACGGTCGTCTGCCGCTCGTCCCACAGCTCCACGGGAATGGGCACAATGGCCCGCAGCGTATCGGCCAGCTTATGGCTCTTCTGGGCGCGCGGGCCCTCACTGCCGTCCATGTTTTTCGGCAGGCCGATGACGATCATCCCCACCTCATATTCGCGGCTGGCGTACACGATTTTTTCCGCCACCTTGGCCAGGCTCTTCTCCTCGATGATGCCGATGGGGCTGGCCAGGAACTCGGTGCGGTCACACACAGCAAGGCCCGTCCGGGCATCGCCGTAATCCACTGCCATGATCTTCATTGCATTCTCCCTTCCTGCATGCTTGTATCTCATGCGGAATATACCTTTTATCATACAGGATACGGATGGTTTTTTCAAGCCGCGGCACACCCTGAAGCGCTCTATTTGCCGCCCCGCGCCCGCACACGCAGGCCCGCGATGATATTCATGAGCGACGCCACACAGATAATGCCCAACGCAATTGCACCGGCCTCGGTGAGCACCCGCTGGGCATACTGGCCGAACGCCTCATACTGCCCGCGCACAAGAAAGCTCATCATATAATATAGGTCGCCGCCTGGAATCAGCGGAATGAGCATGGGAACCAGCAGCATGATGACCGGCGCCTTGACGGCGCGCGCCAGCAGCTCGCTGGCCAACGCCGCCGCCAGCGTGGCGAAAAACAGGCCCGCAAAAATATCCAGGCCGTTACAGGTGCAGGCCAGATACACCGCCCACGCCAACGCGCCGCCTCCGGCGGCCAGCAGCAGCTTGCGCCCGCGGATATTGAACAGCACGGCAAACCCAACCGAACCGATGCAGCCCATAAGCGTCTGTACAAAATACCAAGCCATTTTCATCCCCCCATCCGCATCAGCACGGCTGCAAAGCCGATGGCAATGGCCAGAGCCTTGAGCACGGCCTCGCTCAGTCCCAGAAGGCCGGAAATGGTATCGCCGTTGATCATGTCCCGCAGCGAGGTCGTCAGCGCAATGCCCGGAATGAGCAGCATGATGTTGCCGATGATGATCTTATCCGGGTTCTGGCCCAGGCCGAAGCCCACCATCAGCATGACGGCCAGTGCTGCCAGCGCGCTGGCCAGCATACTCTGCAAAATACCGTTGAGCCGCAGCCGCTGGCAAAAGCGCAGCGCGCCGAACAGCAGCATGCCCGAAACGGCCGCCGTCGCAGCGTCGCGTAACGTGCCGCCGAAAAAGACGGAGAACGCCGCTGAGATAACGGCGTACATGGCGCACTGGGCGGCGTCCGGGTAAGCCGGGGCATTGCGTACCTCCTCCACCGCCTGCCGAAATTTTTCCGGCGGCAGCGGGCCTGCGCACAGTCTGCGCGAGAGCGCGTTCACCCGTTCCACACGGCCCAGGTCCGTATCCCGCGCGCGGATGCGCCGCGTTTGTGTAAGGGCGCGCCCCTCCGGTGTGCGCACCGTCAGCACGATGCTGGACGTGATGGTAAAAACGTCCGCCTGCGCAAAACCATACACCATACACAACCGGGTGAGGGTATCCTCCACGCGCATCACCTCGGCACCGCTGGTCAAGAGCAGTTCACCCATGTCCAGAATGCACGCCAAAAGCGCGCCGTCCTGCGTTTCCGCCGCGCCCGGCGGCGCGGCGGCCTGTCCCTGTGCCATGCGTTTCCCCTCCGCAAAATCCACAATTTTTCCGGCGGCATCCGCGGGCGCGGGGCCCGCGTGAACCACACAAAGCGCGGCACAGCGTGCCGCGCTTTCTGTTTTTACTCCGTGATCTCCAGCACCAGGTGTTCAATGGCCGTATGCCGGTTCATATATACCACATTCAGACGGCCGTCCCTGTCCCTGCACATGGCGGGCTGGCATTTATTTCCCGGCGCGGCGGCCAGTTCGATAAGGTTTTTCCAGGTTTTTCCCTCATCCTTCGAATAGGCCAGCGTCAGAGGGCTGCGCTCGTGCCAGTCTGCCACAGGCGTGTCGTTGTAGGCCATCAGGATGGTGTCTTTGTCCCAGCTGATGACATCGATCTTCGATTCGTTATTGAGGATGGTTGTGGGCACAGGCTGCGTCCAGGTTTTGCCGCCGTCCCGGCTTTCGGCTGTATACGACACCAGTGATTTCACGCCCGCGCCCCAGCCCGTACTGCCCGGACAGGTACGCGTGAACATACGGATGGTGCCGTCCGGCCGAAGGCAAAGCGCCGGCTCCCGAATGAGATTGCCGTCGTCCGCAGAGAGGATGGGGCCTTTTTCCCATGTCTCGCCGTCGTCGTGGGAAAGATAGATGCGAACTGCGCCGAAGTATTTATCCGGAAGCTCACTGCTTGTGGAGGCGAACACGATGGTGCCGTCATCCAGCAGGACGCTGTCGTTGGAGGCGTGGCCGCTCTGGATGCCCGCGGGCTGCGCCGGCTCCCATGTGCGGCCGCCGTCCTTCGTTTTGCGTGTCCACAGCTCGTCCCGGCCGTTGCACCAGGTGGTGAAGTTCACCTCGGTGTCCAGAAATTTTGCAAACAGGAGAATGATCTCCCCCTTTTTGTTTTTGAGAAACACCGGGTCATGGCAGCAATAACGGATGTCACAGCCCACGGCGTCCGGGTTCGACCATTCTTTTGCGCCCGGCTCCAGCACAGACACCCAGTCTTTGGCGTCGCGGCCCATGGGGTCGCCGTTCCACTGCAAAAAGCCACCGTTCCATACGGCCAGCAGATTGCCGTTGTCCGCCAGCGTCAGGCTGGGCATATGATAGCACTGGCGCTCGTCGAACCACTCGACGACCCACTTTCTGTCTATGATCTTTGCCTGCATCATATTTCTCCTTTTTTAACAATGGGAAGCTTGCTGGGGCAGCAGCCGCCCTGAATTTCTTTGCGTTGCCGGGCCGGCAGGGGCTTCTTTCCGCAGTTTTTCAACAACGGAAAGTGCTTTGCGGCCAACGGCTCTTCCGTTTTTGGCAAATATGTTTTTGTTTATGCGGAAAAACGCCCGCGTTCAAGCCCCCGGCGCGGCCTGCTTCGCGGAGCGCATGGCCCCGCGGCACAGCAGCACCGTGCCCACCTGGGTGAGCGTCAGCACAAGCAGGCTCCACACCTGCACGCCCACATCCTCGCCCACATATACGTTCATAACGATGATGATGGAAAGCCCCACACAGCGCCCAAGCTCCAGAACGGTATCGTTGACAGCCAGCAGCTCGGGCCGGTGGTCGTCCATCTCGGGCACCAGCTGCATCATATCCAGAAAAGTGCTGTATGTGGAATTCTCCAGAAAGCCCGCAAAAAACGAATTGACCACTGTATATAGAATAACCGTCATCGGGCTGAGATGCAAGATGCAAAGTGCGGCAATGCCTGTGAGCACCGCTACCGCGATACCCATATACCGCACTCGGTTCGCCAGTGAAAGGATGCGGCTGGCGATGACGTAGGAAGCGATGGCCGCCGCGGCTGAAAGGAAGGTATTGAAGCCCACCAGCAGCTCATTTTTCACCATCTGGTACAAAACGATACTGAGGATGAACGTGAACGCACCTTCTCTCACCCCTTTGCAGCCCTGCGCAGCCAGGCTGTACAGCAGATGCCGGTTGCGTCCAATGGCGCGCAGCGTGCGGGGATAGTCCACCTTATGCGCGCCCGCCATACGGCGCTTGGGCAGCCGCAGCGCCAGCGCACAGGTGACGGCGGACACGGCAAACGACAGCCCGAACACCGCCATATAGCCCCGCGTACCGCCCACTGCGTCGATGATGAAGCCCGCCAGCAGCGGGATGGTGAGGTTGACGACGTTGGCACAGATGTTCACAATGGCAAGGCCGCTGTCCCGGTTGGTAAGGTCTGTGGAATCCGACAGCAGATGGCCGTAGCTCAGCCAGTAGCAGCCGTCCGCAAGACCCGCCAGAAGCCCAAGCCACAAGTGCCAGCGCGAGGCGTTGTCCCCCAGCACGATCAGCAGCAGATACAGCACATTGTAGCCCAAAATACCCAGCACCGCCGTCACGCCGGAATCCGTGCGCTGCAAAAGCCCTGCCGCCAGCAGCATGGCCGCCGCGCTGCCCAGGAAAAACGTAGCGTTATACATCACCACGACCTTTACGTCGCCCGTCTGCCCCAACAGCATCGTATTGATAAATACATGGGGCAGGCCGTAAAATACCAGAAAACACGCATGCACCGACAAAAAACGGTAAAATCCGCCGCCCAGCGTCTCGCCGTTCACCAGCACCTTCAGATAGCCAATAAATGCCCTTATTTTTTTGCTCATGCCGGGGTCTCCCCTTCCGCCCCCGGCGCGGGCATGCGCAGCAGAACAGCTTCCATGCTGGGCACATCTACCGGCACCCGAACGCCTGTTCCCGCCGCTTCACACACAGCGGCCTGCGGCGCGGCCTGTTCTACGTGCGAACGCCAGACCTCCGCGCTTTCCGGCGCAGTTCCCGCAGAAAACGCCAGCTCCACAGCGTCGGCATCATCCGTGCTGCCGTTTACAAGGTAGACATCCAATCCCCCGTCCCGTACAAAGCAGTACGGCTCCAGATACGGCGCGCCGCACACCAGCGGAAACGGCGCGCCCGCTGTGCGCAGCACGTCGTGCAGCACAGCCTGGCGCATGCTGTTCAGCAGCATGGGCGGGATGGATACAGAGCTTTCAAAATTCCCGAAGGGATAGATGAGTACGCGGCCGTCCACCACCACCTGGCCGTGGGCGGTACGGCGGCGGAAGGAATCGTACAGCGCAGTATATTCGTTCACCTGTGCGCCCTGCGCATAGGTCACATCCAGCGCGTCGCTGCACGAGACGATGGCCGAGGCCCGTGCGTTTTTACGCCCGCAGTAGGTCTTGCCGTTCGTCACCTGCTCATAAGCGTATCCGCCGTCGTTTTGGCGCAGCCAGCGCACGCTCTCAATGCCCGCAAGGCGGCCAAGTCCCATTTCGCACAATGTCCAGGCCGCGTCTCCGTTCAAAATAACGAAATTATTAGCGAACAGCCGCGCCAGCGTTCCCGCATCCCAATTGCGCAGCACCTGGCCGGATGCCGCCACTATCTGACCCGTCAGTTCGGGGCTGCCGGCGTAAGCATAGGGCACGCCCATGGCGGGCAGCAAGCCGGCAAAAAACGCCTCCTGCGGATACAGCTCCTCCATGGAAGAGCCTTCCCGCGTGTGCAGCGTGTACGAAGAACAGGGGCTGTACAGTACGCGTACCCCCAGGCGCTCCTCTTTGAACACACCGCTGCGGGACAGGGCATTCAGATAGGGCTTTGTACGGTGCAGCATCTGCTGATAGCCGTCCTCCCAAACGATGCCGTTGCCGTTGAGGTCATACAAGTCGATGGTGATGCCCGCCAGATCCAGCGGCAGTGCGCTCAGCAGCTGGAAACGCGTGAACCGGCGGGATTTCGAAAACAATGAGAACGGAAAGTTTTCCAGCTCCGGGTATACCTCGGTCTCCGATGGGAGCATTGCACGGGTGAGCATAGACACCATATTGAATCCGTGCAGATAGTTCGACGGGGAATTTTCCTGATATCCGGGCAGATGCACACGGTCCACAGGCGGGCGTCCGGCCGCAAGCGTGTGCAGCAATGCATGCCAGTCGCGCCCCTCGGCGGCGTGGATGTGCGGAGCCGAGCTCATGAGGCCCACCTTCGCCTGCTTTGACGCAGCGCGCACCGCCTGTCCGATGGCTCCGGCGGCGCTGAGCATCGTCTCGCGGCTCACATCCAGCCATATCTTCCGATAAGGATGCGGCTCGCCGGGACGCAGCAC
>ERZ791875.853-NODE-853-length-26103-cov-8.919610_pt1 | contig 26103 bp, 24 predicted proteins | sample MGYA00510278_ERZ791875 | MGnify/ENA primary metagenome ERZ791875 (study PRJEB30046, sample SAMN00792078) | human gut metagenome | study: EMG produced TPA metagenomics assembly of the A metagenome-wide association study of gut microbiota in type 2...
GCGCTTCGGCGGCCAGCCGCCACATGCCCCGCAGCGAATGGTGGGCGCCCCGCGTATCGACATCCACAAAACCGACATCGAGCCCCGTAAAAAAGGCTCGAAATACCGGTCGTGTCGCAACCGTCACCTGCAAATCGGGATAAGCCGCTTTCAAGGCGCGCAGCGCATGCGGAAGCATCGCCACGTCACCCATCGCCGAGGTTCGGAATACGATCAGGTGCCGCGGAAGTTTCTTATTTTTTCTGACCATAAAGAACCGGGTTCAACGCCGGGTCATTATACATTTTCATCTGTTTATAGGTCTTCATGTATTTGCGGCCCGCTTCGATGTCGCCTATCAGCTCCTCGATTGCCCCCGAAAGATCCGTCCGCTGCGTCAGCAGCACGTCGAGCTTCCTGCGGCATGCCGCACGGTGGGCGTCGTCGACGTCCGTGCGTTCGGTTTCGCACGCCATGTGGTAAATCTTCAGCGCCAGAATCGACAGGCGGTCGATGGCCCACGCCGGGGTTTCGGTATTGAGCCGCGCGCCGGGCTGCGGTTTTACATCCTTGTATTTGTCGAGCAGGTAGGAATCGACGTACTCCACCATGTCCGTGCGATCCTGGTTCGATTTGTCGATGCGGCGCTTGATGGCCAGCGCGGCGACGGGGTCGATCTGCGGATCGCGGATAATGTCCTCCAGGTGCCATTGTACCGTGTCGATCCAGTTCTTGTGGTACAGCAGGTGGTCGAGCGTTCCCGGCTCGTACGGATTTTCAATCGGGTGGTCCACATCGTCCCAACGGTGGTAGTCGTCGATAGCCCGGGCGAATATCCGGTTTGCGTTTTCGGTAAACATAGTTCAGCGGTGCATTTTAATTGTAATTTTCACGGGAAAATTATACCTTTGCCCGTAAAGATTAAACAAAGATAATGAATATTTCCAAAAAAGCAATACTGCTTGCAGGAATCCTCCTGACGGCCGCTACGGGTGTCACGGGGCAGGTTCGCCTGACCCGGGAGGAGTATATCGACCGTTATAAATCCATCGCCGTCGCCCACATGGAGCGCTACGGCATCCCGGCCAGCATCACCATGGCGCAGGGCATTCTGGAGTCCGACTGCGGCAACAGCTGGCTCTCGGTGCAGTCGAACAACCACTTCGGCATCAAGTGCAAACGCAACTGGACGGGCGGCAAAGTCTATTATGACGACGACGCCAAAGGCGAATGTTTCCGCAGCTACCCCTCGGTCGAGGCGTCGTACCACGACCATGCCGAATTCCTCGACTCGCAGCCCCGCTACGACTCGCTGTTCGCCTACTCCTCCTCCGACTACAAAAGCTGGGCCCGGGGACTGAAAGCCGCAGGTTACGCCACGGCCCCCGACTATGCGCAGCGCCTGGTGCGCATCATCGAGGAGAACCAGCTCTTCCTGCTCGACCAGCCCGACGGCGAACGGCTCTACGCCTCGCGCTCGGGCCGCAGGATAACCGACCCGGAGGGGTGGTTCGCAGACCAGAGCAGCGTCGACCGGGTGGCGACCTCGTCGTCGGCCGTCGACCCGGACAACTACCGCGTGACAATCAACGCCCACAACGGGTACAACGTCTATGAAACCAACGGCGTGCACTACGTGCTGGCCAAAGAGGGCGACACGTTCGAGAATATCGGGCAGAAATTCCGCCTCTCGCCGCGCAACCTGCGCAAGTTCAACGACCTGAAAGGCAAGACCGCGCAGCCGATGACCGGCGAGGTGATTTACATCGAGCGCAAGAAGAAGCGCTGGGACGGCAACGCCCACACCCACATCTGCCGCGAGGGGGAAACCGCCTACGCCGTAGGCCAGTCCTACGCCATCCGCACCCGCTCGGTCGAGAAACTCAACCGCCTCAAGCCGGGCAGCGTGCTCGAAAAGGGACGGCAAATACGCATCAAATAAAACCGCATAGCATGGAAACGACACCGTTAAGGAGCAAAATCCTGGACACCATCATCCGCAAGTCCACCCTCAAACAACGGGTCTTCGACAACACGTTCTCGGCATTCAACGAACTGAAGGAGACGCTGCTCGAAATGGCCTCGGAGATGGACGACGAACTCGACGGCAAACTCGACCGCCGCGTGAGGCTCGAATACCGCGACCGCGGCAAATTCGAGGCCCAGCTGCAGGTGGCCAACGACATCCTCATCTTCCAGATGCACACCGATGTCTTCGAGTTCGACTCCAACCACCTGATTTGGCAGAATCCCTACGTGCAGGCCGACCGGGAGAACTCCTACTGCGGACTGATAAATATCTACAACTTCCTCTCCGACTCGTTCAAGTTCAACCGCAACGCCGACGAGGGATACCTCGTCGGGCGCATCTTCATCAACCGCGAGCGCCGCTACTTCGTCGAAGGCAAGCAGCAGACCTCGATGCGGGCCATGAACTTCGGCAAAGCCGAACTCGACCGGGAGGCGCTGATTGCAATCCTCGAACCGGCGATTTATTTCGCACTGAACTTCGACCTGCTGATGCCGCCCTACGAAGACAACAAGCGCGTCACGGTCGACCAGTTCAACACCAAGATGGACAACTCGAAGTTCGTGACGGGCAAACGCCTCGGCTACGATTTCGACGTCGAAGACATTTAAAACCGACCTTTTGACGTGAAAACACGACTTTTTTCACTCCTTGCCGCCGCCCTCCTCTGCGCGGGTACGGCACAGGCGCGGGGCGAATACGCTGAAATCGCGCGCCTGCGCTCGATGAACGAGGGCGTGCGCGGCATCCGCTCGATGGCCGACGGCGAACATTACACGACGCTCGAGGGCAACAACATCGTCCGTTACGGTTACGCCGCGGCCGGACGGGGCCAGAGCATGCTCCCCTCGCCGACGGCCAACCTCGTCATAACGGATTACACGTTTTCGCCCGACGAACGGCAAATCCTGATTGCTTCGGGCGCCAAACCGATCTACCGCCACTCCTACACCACCAGCTATTACCTGGCCCGGGGCGGCAGCCTGACACCCGTGCTCCGGGAGGCCGAAGCCCCGCGCGACGCCTCGTTCTCGCCCGACGGCAAACTCATAGCCTACTCCGACCGCAACGACCTCTACGTCTACGACACCGCGGCCGGGCAGACGCGGCGCATCACCGACGACGGTGCCTGGAATGCAATCATCAACGGCACCACCGACTGGGTCTACGAGGAGGAGTTCGGCTTTACGAAAGCCTACGCTTTCTCGCCCGACAGCCGCCGCATCGCCTACCTGCGCTTCGACGAAACGGAAGTTCCGCTGATGGAGATGATGCGCTTCGACGGCAAGCTCTACAACGAGGCCTACTCGTTCAAATACCCCAAAGCCGGCGAGCGCAACTCGACGGTCGAGGTGTGGGTTTGCGACCTTCAGACGGGCGCCAAAGAGCGCATCGACACGGGCGGCGAAACCGACCAGTACATTCCCCGCATCGGCTGGACGCCCGACGGACGGCTTTACTTTTTCCGCCTCAACCGCCGGCAGAACACCTTCGAGGTAATCCTTTGCGAGCCGCACGGCGCCCAGCGTACGATTTACGACGAACGCTCGCAGCAGTATGTCGAGCGGGTGGACGACAAGACCGTAACGTTCGTCGACAGCGATCGTTTCCTCGTGCGGCAGGAGAGCCACACGGGTTACATGCACCTCTACCTGTACAGCATCCGCAAAGGGTTCCTCGCCCAGGTGACCAAAGGGCCGTGGGAGGTCACCGACCTAATCGGCACCGACGGCAAACGGGTATGGTACCTCTCGACCGAAACCTCGCCGCTGCGCCGCAACCTGTACAGCGTACGGCTCGACGGCAAGGACAAACGCCGGCTGACCAACGAGGAAGGGTTCTACACCATCGCCCCGAGCACCGGAATGAAATACTACATCGCCACCTTCTCCAACGCCGCGACGCCCAACCGGGTAGAAATCTGCGACGGCGAGGGCAATCCGGTGCGCACGCTCTTCGAAAGCCGCGCGCTGCGCGAGCAGCTGGCCGCGACACAGCGCCCCGTCAAGGAGTTCTTCACATTCGTGACCGAACGGGGCGACACGCTGAACGCCTACCTCATCAAACCGCGCGGATTCGACCCCTCGCAGCGCTACCCCGTGCTGCTGACGCAGTATTCGGGCCCCGGCTCGCAGTCGGTGCGCGACCGCTGGTCGCTCGACTGGGAGGACGCGCTGGCCGACAAGGGCTACATCGTGGCCTGCACCGACGGCCGCGGCACAGGATTCCGGGGCGAGAAGTTCAAAAAGATCACCTACGGCCGCCTGGGGGCGCTGGAGGTCGAGGACCAGCTCTCGTTCGCCCGCTACCTCGCCGCACAGCCCTACGCCGACCCGGCGCGCATCGGCATCTACGGATGGTCGTACGGCGGCTTCATGGCCTTGAGCTGCGCGCTGAAAGGCCACGGGATTTTCAAGATGGCAATCGCCGTGGCACCCGTCACCTCATGGCGCTACTACGACTCGATTTACACCGAAATCTACAACAACCTGCCGCAGTACAACGCCGCGGGTTACGACGACAATTCACCCATCAACTTCGCACGGATGCTCGACGACCGGCGGACGCAGCTGCTGCTGATTCACGGCACGGCCGACGACAACGTCCACTTCCAGAATACCGTTGAAATGACGCGCGCCCTGAACCGCTGCGGCAAGCAGTACGACATGATGGTCTACCCCGACCAGAACCATTCGATGCAGCCCAACGACACGGCCAACGTACGGCAGAAGATGATCGAATACACGCTCGGACACCTTTAAACCGACAAACATATGGAACGGTTACTCTACCTCGAAACGCCGGTCGGCCGGCTGGGCATCACGGCATCGCCCGACGCCGTGACACGCATCTTTTTCGCACGGGAGCACCAAAGCGTACCCTCCGGCAGGAGCGTACCCGAAATCTGCACCGTCGAAACCGCCACGCCCCTGCTGCGACAGACGGTGCGCGAGCTGGAAGAGTATTTCGCAGGCGCGCGCCGCGACTTCACGCTGCCGCTCTCGCCCGCCGGCACCCCGTTCCAGCAAACCGTATGGACGGCCCTGCGGACAATCCCCTACGGGCAGACCCGCACCTACAAACAAATCGCCGTACAGATCGGATGCCCCACGGCCTGCCGCGCCGTGGGCATGGCCAACAACCGCAACCCGATTGCCGTGGTCGTCCCCTGCCATCGCGTCGTGGGCAGCAGCGGCACGCTGACGGGCTATGCGGGCGGGTTGGACGTCAAGGAACACCTGCTGGAACTCGAAAAAGAAAAATGACGGCAGGCACGCCACCGGACACACGAAGGGCGGCAGGGTCAATCCCTGCCGCCCTTCGTGTGTCCCGGGTGCCGGATTCCGCGCCGCCCGGCGTCAGAGTCCGAACGCGAAGGCGTCGATGCCGTCGTAAACCGCGCTGAAAATGCCCGCCAGCAGTACACCCGCCATGCAGAGCGCAAGACTGACGCGCGTATAGCCGTCGCTGCGCAGCGGTGCAATCGGCGTATCGTTGGGCGTAATATACATCGCCTTGATTACCAGCAGGTAGTAATAGAGCGAAATCACCGTATTGACCAGGGCGATGAACACCAGCAGGCGGAACCCGCCCTGGAAAGCCGCCGCGAAGACGAAAAACTTCGAGAAGAACCCGGCGAAAGGCGGAATGCCCGCCAGCGAGAAGAGCGCGAGGGTCATCGCCAGCGCCAGCTTGGGGTTGGTTCGGTAGAAGCCGTTGTAGTCCCCGATGCCGACCTTGCCGCCGCTGTGCTGTTCGACAACCGAGATAACTCCGAACACCGCGAGGTTCGCCGCCATGTAGACCAGCACGTAGAACACCAGCGAGGTCATGCCGATGGCGCTGCCCCCGATTACGGCCAGCATGATGTACCCGGCCTGCGAGATGGACGAAAAGGCGAGGAAGCGCTTCAGGTCCTTCTGGCGGATGGCGAACAGGTTGGCGACCGTGATGGAGAGCACCGTCACGGCACAGAGCAGCGTCTGCCACTGTTCGACCATCGGGCCGAAGACTTTCACCAGCACGGTCATCAGCACGAACGCCGCCGAACCTTTCGACACCACCGAGAGGTAGGAGGTCACGGTCGTCGGCGCCCCCTGGTAGGTATCGGCCGTCCAGAGGTGGAACGGCACGAGCGAGATTTTGAACCCGAGCCCGGCGAAGAAGAACACCATCGCCATGATTTGCAGCGGCGAGCCGGTAATGCGGGCCGCCATATCGTCGAAATAGAGCGTCCCGGTCGTCCCGTAGAGGAACGAGATGCCGTAGAGCATCACACCGCTGGCGAACAAGGCGCAGAGGATGTATTTCGCACCCGCCTCGGCCAAGTAGCGCTTGTACTTGTCGAACGCCACCAGGCAGGCCATCGGCACCGACGCCAGCTCCATGCCGAGGAAGAAGAGCAGGAAGTTTCCCGCGCCTATCATGAAATACATACCCAGCAGCGTCGAGAGCGTCAGGATGTAGAACTCGCCCTGCTTGTGGGCGGTATCCTCGCGGCGCAGCCATGTGTCTGCCTGCAGGCAGACAATGAGCGTGCCGACGGTCAGCACGCTTTTGACGACGGTGTGCATCGGCACATACCGGAACATGCCGCCGAACACCTCGCCCGCCGTACCGGGCACGATGTTGGCCAGCACCTGCACCACGAGCAGCCCGCAGGCCACGGGCGAAAACCAGCGGCGGCCCCGCTCCCCTGCCACCAGGTCATAGAGGAACAGCAGGACGATTACCGCGACGAGCGTCACCTCGGCCTGCATATAGACGAATATATTGCTGTAATCCATAATCGCTTAATTCATTATGTGGGTAATAATCTCCGTGACGCTGCCCCGTATCATGTCGCTCACCCACAGCGGCGCGAGCCCCATGCCGGCGATGGCGGCGATGAGGCAGACGACCGACAGGCGCTCGTCCCACGTGGCGTCGGCGAGTTTGAGGTGCTGCCCGTTCTCACAGGTGCCGTAGAGTATCTTTCCGACCACGCGCAGGATGTAGACCGCCGTGATGACGATCGACGTGCAGGCGATGATCGTCACCACGCGGTGGAACGTGTCGTTGTTCATGAACGCACCGTTGAAGATGGTCATCTCGGCCACGAAACCGCTCAATCCCGGCAGTCCGAGGTTCGCAAGGCCCGCAATGACATAGCCCACCGCCAGGAAAGGCATCACCTTCATCAGGCCGCTCAACTCGCGGATGTCGCGCGTGTGCGTCCGGCCGTAAATCATGCCGATCAGGGCGAAGAAAAGCGCCGTCATCAGGCCGTGGCTCAACATCTGGAGCACGGCGCCCGTCCCGGCCGTCGAATTCATCATCAGAATGGCGAAGAGCACCAGCCCGCAGTGCGACACCGACGAGTAGGCGTTGATATATTTGAGGTCGGTCTGCACGCAGGCCGCAAAAGCGCCGTAGACCACCGAAACCGTCGTCAGGATGATGAATATCCAGCTCAACTCCTGCGCCGCTTCGGGCAGCAGGTACATCGCCACGCGGAAACAGCCGTACCCGCCCAGCTTCATCAGCACGCCGGCATGGAGCATCGACACGGCCGTCGGCGCCGAGGCATGGCCGTCGGGGCTCCACGTATGGAACGGGAACAGGGCTCCCAGCACGCCGAAGCCGACGAACACCAGCGGGAACCAGACGTACTGCTGTGCCACGGGAATATTGTGCAGCTGCGCAATCTCCTGGATGTTCATCGTCGTGGCCCCGGCCCCGTAGTAGATTCCCAGGATGCCTGTCAGCAGCAGCGCCGAGCCGCCCATGAGCATCAGCGTCAGCTTCATCGCCGCATACTCCTTGCGGCCGCTGCCCCACACGCCGATGAGCAGGTACATCGGAATCAGCGCCACCTCGTAGAACATGAACATCGTGAAGAGGTCGATTGAAACGAAAAATCCGAAAACGCCCACGCTCAACAGGCAGAACCAGAGGAAATACTCCTTTACCTGCGTCTGCATCCGCCACGAGGCGAACGTGCCCGTGAAAACGATGACGGCCGACAGCAGCAGCATGGCCACCGAGATTCCGTCGACACCCACGGCATAATGGATATGGAGCGGCGCATACCACACATGGCTCCCGGTAAAGAGCATGGCGGCCGTCTCGCCCGCCTCCCGCAGGCCGAGGTACCGGAACACCAGCACCACCGCCAGCGCCAGCAGCAGCGTAGAACCCGCCACCATCACGGCATGTATCTGCCGCGTGGACTTCGAGAGCCAGAGCCCCAGCATCATGAGCACCGGAACGGCGGGAAACAAGGATAACATATACATAACAGCTTCGGTTTAGCAGATTAACAGTAAGACAATCGTAAAGCCCAGCGCGCCGCCCAGGAACCAGATACAGTAACGCTGCACGCTGCCGCTCTGCATGTCGCGAATCAGATATGCGGCGCCGTTCGTCGCCCGCGCCAGGAGGTTCATCAATCCGTCGACCACGTGGCGGTCGAACCATGCGATCGGGGCCGAGATGCAGGCGAAAATCACCCGGTGGGTAATGAACCGGTAGATCTCGTCGATATAGAAGCGGTGATAGGCCGCTTTATGCAGCCCCCTGAAACGCACGGCCAGGGCATCGGCCACGGGCTGCCGCTCACGCAGGTACATCCACGTAGCCAGCGCAATGGCCGTGGCCGCCACGCAGAGGCTCACGCCCGCCACGCCCCGGTCGATATGGATTGCATAGGGCAGGCCGTCGCTGCTCACGAAATTCCCGAACGGGATAAAACCCGCCGCACAGGTCACCGCGGCCAGGAACACCAGCGGCAGGGTCATCGTCAGCGGCGCCTCGTGCGGCGTGTGCGCGGCATGCAGTTCGCGATTCTCGCGCCCCCAGAAAATGTTGTAATAGAGGCGGAACATGTAGAATGCCGTCAGGCCGGCAATCCCGGTCATCACCCACCCCATCACGGGGCTGAACGCGAAGCAGGCGGTCAGGATTTCGTCCTTCGAGAAGAAGCCGCTCAAAGGCCAGACTCCCGCGATGGCGAGGCAGGCGACGAGGAACGTCACGTGCGTCACGGGCATATACCTGCGCAGGCCGCCCATGGCCGACATCTCGTTGGAGTGGACGGCGTGGATGATGCATCCGGCGCCGAGGAACAGCAGGGCCTTGAACATGGCGTGCGTGAAGAGGTGGAACATCGAGGCCATGTACCCCAGTCCGCCCGCATGCGGGTCGGCCGAGGTGCAGACGCCCAGCGCCACAATCATGAAGCCGATTTGCGAAATGGTGCTGAACGCCAGCACACGCTTGATATCGCTCTGCACGCAGGCCACGACGGCGGCATACAAGGCCGTGAAAGCGCCGATATAGGCCGTCCAGTGCAGCACCTCGGGTGCATAGCCGATAAAGAGCGGGAACATGCGCGCCACGAGGTAGACACCCGCCACGACCATCGTCGCGGCATGAATCAGCGCCGACACCGGCGTAGGGCCCTCCATGGCATCGGGCAGCCAGATGTGCAGCGGGAACATGGCGCTTTTGCCCGCGCCGCCGATGAACATCAGCCCCAGCGCCAGCGGAATCATCGCCCCGGCCGCCGCCAGCAGTTGCGCCCCGGGCGTGAAGGAGAACGTCCCGGCATAATAGCCGTAGAAAAGGATGCCGATGAGGAAGCCCAGATCGGCGAATCGCGTGACGATAAAGGCCTTTTTCGACGCCGCGACGGCCTCCTTCTTCGTGTAGTAGAAGCCGATCAGCAGGTAGGAGCTGACGCCTACCAGTTCCCAGAACAGGTACATCTGGAAGATATTGGTCGCCACGACCAGGCCCGTCATGCTCATCGTGAACAGCGACAGGAACGCGTAGTAGCGCTGAAAACCCCGCTCGCCCTTCATGTAGCCCAGCGAGTAGACGTGCACCATCAGCGACACGGTCGAAATCACCACGAGCATCATCACCGAAATCGGGTCCAGCAGGATGCCCATATCGATGTGCAGCGTTTCGCTCATAGGCAGCCAGACGGCGTTCCACGGCACCAGCGTCGGGAACACGCCCGCCGCATCCCGCCCGGCGGAGAAATACTCGAACGCCGTGTAATAGCTCAACAGCGCCGCCACGGCCACCGCAGCCGTGCCAATGACGCCCGCCGCGACGGGTTTGAGCTTCATGCCCGCCAGCCCCAGGAAGAGGAACGCGAGCAGCGGAAGCAGGGGGATAAGAATCGTATATTCCATAACAGTCGTTTTTCGGATTCGGTTACCACTTCATCTCCCGCAGGCTCTTGACCTCGATTTTGCGGATATTGCGGTAAATGTTGATGATGATGGCGATGGCGACGGCCGTTTCCGCCGCGCTGATGCCGATGGCGAAGAGCGTGAAGAAAAACCCCTCCAGCTGCTCCGGGAAGAGGAAGCGGTTGAATACGACGAAGTTGATGTCCACCGAATTGAGAATCAGTTCGACGGAGATGAGCATCGCCAGCAGGTTGCGGCGCGTGACGAACCCGTAGATTCCCACGAACATCATGATCGTGGAGAGGACGAGGTAATATTCCATGTGTATCATAGCCCTGTTTTTTTTAGCGTTTGCGTGCGATGAGGATGCCGCCGACGATGCAGGCCAGCAGCAGGATGCTGATGACCTCGAACGGCAGGACGTATCCGTATTTTTCGCTGCTCATCAGCGCGTGGCCGATTGTCTGAACATGCAGTTCGCCGTGGACGAAGTGCGAGGGGCGGAAGTCGTGCCCGAGCGTCACGTAAAGGCACACCCCGAGGCTCAAGAGCGTCGCCGCCAGCCCGACGAAAAGCTTGTATCCCCGCAAATCCTCCGACTTGTCGCCCTGGCTCGAAGTCAGCAGAATCGAAAAGACGTACAGCACCGTAATGCCGCCGGCGTAAATCAGCAGCTGCACGGCGCCCAGGAACGAGTAGTTGAGCTGGAAATAGATGCCCGCCGTGCCGAACAGCACGAACAGCAGGTAGGTCGCCGCGCGCAGGATGCGCCGGGTGGTCACGGCCAGCACGGCGCTCACGGCGGTGAAGAGCGCCAGCACCGTAAAGACGATTAATTCGAGAGTTATCTCCATGGCTTATTGCTTGTTCAGGGTTTTGACCAGCTTTTCGCGGGTGTAGACCGCATGTTCGAAGTTCGTCGAAAAACGGATGGCACCCGTCGGGCAGGCGTTGACGCACAGACGGCAGAACATGCACGACCCGAGGTCGTACTCGTAGCGCACCAGCCGGCGTTTGGTCTTGCCCGTTTCGGGATCGGTGACCGTTTCGGTCGTGATGCGGATGGTTTCATTGGGGCAGGCCGACTGGCAAAGCCCGCAGGCGATGCATTTGTTCTTCCCTTCGGCGTCGTGGGGCATAATCAGCTCGCCGCAGAAGCGGTCGTACATCTTGAGCGCAGCCCGGTTCTCGGGATATTGCTCGGTGACTTTTTTTGTGAAGAACTCGCGGCCCGTCACCTTGAGGCCCGTCAGCAGGGAGCCCACTCCCCGGAAAAGTCCTTTGATATAACTTCTCATGGCTAAAAATGCAATTTGAATACGACAACCACCACCATCAGCAGCAGGTTCGCCAGCCCGATCGGCACCAGGTATTTCCATTCGAGGGTCAGGATTTGGTCGATGCGCAGGCGCGGGAACGTCCACTTGATCCACATCAGCAGCCACACCACGAAGAACGCCTTGCCGAAGAACCAGACGAAGCCGGGAATGAAATCCATCACGGCGTTGAACCCTTCCCACCCCGCGATATGCAGCGGCATCCATCCCCCGAGGAAAATGGTGGCGGCGACGCCCGCGACGACGAACAGGTTGACGAATTCGGCGACGTAGAACAGGCCGAAATGCATGCCCGAATATTCGGTGTGGTAACCGGCCGTGAGCTCCGACTCGGCTTCCGGCAGGTCGAACGGGCCGCGGTTGACCTCGGCGTTGCCCGCGATGAGGTAAATCACGAAAGCGATGAGCGCCGGGACGTGGCCCTTGAAGATAAACCAGCCGTCGGCCTGCCGCGCCACAATCTCGGAGAACTGCATCGTATCGGTCAGCACCACGATCGTCAGGATCGACAGGCCGATGGAAAGCTCATACGAAATCATCTGCGCACCGCTTCGCATGGCGCCGATGAGCGAATACTTGTTGTTGGAGCTCCACCCGGCCAGCAGGATGCCGACCACGCCGATCGACGAGGCGGCCATCAGGAAGAAGACGCCCACGTTGAAATCCAGCACCTCGAGCCCCTTATTCACGGGCAGGCAGGCGAAAGCCAGCACCGACGCCAGGATGACGATATAAGGTGCGAGGTTGTAGAGGAACCTGTCCGAACGGCGGATGGTGATAATCTCCTTGGTGAGCATCTTGAACACGTCGCAGATAACCTGCAGCGTGCCCCACGGGCCCACGCGCACCGGTCCCAGGCGGCACTGGAACGCTGCGCAGACCTTGCGCTCCATGAAAATCATCAGGATGGCGATCACCGCATACATCAGCAGCAGGCAGACGCCGACGACCACGCACTCCAGGAATACCGCCAGCCCCAGGGGCATGAACGAAGTGAGCAGCCCGTGAATCCAGCCCGTAACTATACTAAAATCAAACATATCCTATTGTTGTTCGTTATCTACCTGTCTATATCGGGCACGACGTAGTCCAGCGTACCGCCGATGGCAATCAAATCGGCGATTTTCGTCCCCCGCGCAATGGTTTCGAGGCACGACACCAGCGGCAGGCCCGTCGAGCGGAATTTCATGCGGTAGGGCGACTTGTCGCCGCGGCTTTCGATGAACACGCCGAACTCGCCGCGGCTGCCCTCGACGGCGGCGTAGTAGCTGCCTTCGGGAATGCGGATTACGGGTTTCATTTTCAGCTGGTATTCGCCCTGGGGGATATTGTCAATCAGCTGTTCGATGATGCGCATGCTCTGCTCGATTTCGCGCAGGCGCACCAGGTAACGTGCGAAGCAGTCGCCCTCGGTGAAAAGCACCTGCTCGAAATCGACCTTGCCGTACACGGCGTAGGGATGGCGCTTGCGCACGTCGCAGGCCCAGCCCGAAGCGCGGCCCGTGCCCCCCGTGGCGCCGAACGAAATGGCATCCTCGCGGGTCAGCACGCCCGTCCCTTTCAGCCGCTCCTGTGCGATGACGTTACCGGTGAATATCTCGTGGTACTCGCGCAGTAGCGGGCGCATGCAGGCGATGAACTCCTTGACCCGCCGCACGAAATCGGGGTGGATGTCGGCCTGCACGCCGCCAATCGTGTTGTAGGTCTGAATCAGGCGGCCCCCGGTGGTTTGCTCCAGGATGTCGAGCACCCTCTCACGGTCGCGGAAACCGTAGAAGAAAGCCGTCAGGGCGCCCATGTCCATACAAAGGCAGGCGAAGAACAGCAGGTGCGAATCGATACGCTGCAGCTCGTCCATAATCGTGCGGATGTACTGCACGCGCTCGGACACCTCGACGCCCAGCCCCTTTTCGATGCACATGCAGAGCGCATGGCGGTTCTGCGACGCCCCGAGGTAATCGAGGCGGTCGGTGAGCGCCAGCGTCTGGGGATAGGTCAGGCTCTCGCACATCTTCTCGATGCCGCGGTGGATATAGCCGCAGTGTACGTCGAGTTTGCGGATGATTTCGCCCTCGAGCGACACACGGAAACGCAGCACGCCGTGCGTGGCCGGGTGCTGGGGCCCGATATTGATGACGTACTCGTCCTCCTCGAAGAGCACGTTGCGCTTGCGGATGAAACTGCCGTCGGCCGTCAGCTCGAAACTCGGGGCGCTGTCTTTCGACACTTCGTTGGTCATGCGCAGCGGATTGAGCGCTGGATCGTAGTCCTTGCGCAGGGGAAATCCCACCCAGTCGTCGCGCAGGAACAGGCGCCGCATGTCGGGATGGTTCAGGAACCCGACACCGAAATAGTCGAACACCTCGCGCTCGTTCAGCTCGGCGGCTTTCCACAGGTCGCAGACCGAGGGCAGGCCGCATTTCTCGCGGCTCGGGGTGAGCACCCGCAGGACGACGTTCTCGCCCGTCGCGGTAGCTTCGAGGTGGTAAACCGCGCCGAAGCCCTCGTCGCCCCAGTCCATGCCGGTCAGGCTGCGCAGGAAATCGAATCCCTCCGCTTTGAGGCGCGCCGCCAGGTCGTGAAACCCGTCGACCGGCACGGTGAACATCCCGTCGCCCGCCTCCGACCAGACGGCCGCCGGCTCCCACGCCGCTATTTTTTCATCGATATTCATTGCTTTTCTCCTCCTTCCACATTCAAATCGTTCTTCTCCGCCGTCAAATCGCGCCGCAGCAGCTCCTCGTACTCCTCCCGGCTTATCTGCTTGTTGACGCCGCCGAAGAAACGCTGCAATTTCACTTTGCGCTGCAACTGCATCAGCCCGTAGAGCATCGCCTCGGGCCGCGGCGGGCAACCGGGGATATAGACGTCGACGGGCAGGATTTTGTCCACGCCGTCCAGCACGTGGTACGACTTGCGGAACGGGCCGCCGCTGATGGCGCAACCGCCCACGGCGATTACGTACTTCGGGTCGGCCATCTGGTCGTAGAGGCGCTTCAGGACAGGGGCCATCTTGTGGGTAATCGTGCCGGCGACCATGATGAAGTCGGCCTGGCGCGGGGAGGCGCGGGCCACTTCGAACCCGAACCGGGCAAAGTCGTAGCGCGCGGCGCCCACGGCCATGAACTCGATGCCGCAGCAGCTCGTAGCGAAGGTCAGCGGCCAGAGGCTGTTGCTGCGCCCCCACTCGATCAGCTCGTCCAGGCATCCCACAATCACGTTCGTACCGTTCTCGCGCAGCCCGGCGGCCATCTGCTCGAGGTATTCGTTGTCATTGAAATCTTCGTATTCCATCGACTTTATCTTCGGCTTCCTTATTTCCATTCCAACGCTCCTTTCCGCCATGCGTAAGCAAGGCCCAAAACCAGTACGACCAAAAAGAAGAGGATACTCACCAGTCCGTAGACGCCCAGCTCCTGCACGACCACCGCCCACGAAAAGAGGAACACGGTTTCGACGTCGAACATCAGGAACAGGATTGCAAAGAGGTAGTAGCCCACCTTGAACTGCATCCACGACCGGCCGCGCGTCGGGATACCGCACTCGTACGCCTCGCCTTTCTGCGGGTTGTAGGAGCGCGGCGATATGCCGCGGGCAATGCCCAGCGCGACTGCTACCAACGCGATGGCCGTCAGGATAACGACCACCAATAGGGTGAAATACATAACTTATCGTTTTACGAATTTATACGGGATACGAAAAAACACCGACACCGCACCGGAGGGCACGACGCCACGGCCGGAGACGGGTCACAGGCTGCCGGGAAAGGCTAAATCAGGATACGTCCCAGCGAAAAGACATAGTAGTCGACCGGCCGGGGATGGAGAATACGGCTGCCGGAACGGGCCGGGGAGCGGAACGCCATGTCAACGGAAGCGGCCGAGCGGACATCGCCGCGGTGCCGGACAATGGCTTTTTGCACCGAGGACTGGCCGGACGCCTCGATCGAAGCGTCGCAGGAGATGGCCGCTGCGGTGAAGTAATTGTGGGCGGGAACAGGTGCGTGGAGCACAGACTGCCCTATCAGGTCGGGCTGCATAGCGTATGCGCTGCCCTGCGGCCGGGCTCCGTCCAGGCTTCCCGCCAGTACGAAGAGCAGCACGAACAACGCATATTGAACCCTCTCCAGCATTTTTCCGAACAACTTTTTGCACCGCGAAGATACGCCCTTTCGCGCTGAAAAGTTACCTCATGGACGAAAAAATACACAAAATGATGAATTTTGGCTACAAAAGTACTAAATTCACGGAGCCGTCTGTCTACACACAAACTGCATTCACGCCGTGCCGCGGATTCGCACCGTTCCGCCATGAAAAGATTGCCCGCATGCCCTTTCCCAAACGTAACGGTTCGAATTATCCGAGAATATCCCAATTTGAAAAGATAAAATTGCAATTCAATAACATTTATTCTTGCAGAAAAAAATAGTTTTCCGGAAATTTGTAATCGAAATTTTTTTTCTCATGAGTGTTGTTCAATGTGAAAATTATTTTCTAATTTTGTCATACCGGACATCCGGCATATATAATAGAAAGTGTTTTCGCACTGTCCTGAGTGGAAAATGTGGAAGTTTTTCAATAACGACGGGACGACGAACAGCACTCATTTTCTTGTATAGATAGCTGCAGGCAGGACATGACATGTCCTTCTATCTTATCTATTCAGGTGTGGGGCGTTATCGTTTATTGTTGTTATTGGTCTTTCCACAACCATCCACTCGATAAGCAAAAACGGCTCCACACTTTCTTTTTTATTTACTAAACCAAAACAGAGTGACTCCCTTCAGAGCCGTGAGGGGGGGGGAATTATTACCGTTCGGCAGCAGGTCGCATAACTGTCAGCCGGACACCCAAAGACGGATTCCGATATAAACATACGGCCTATGAAGAAATTCATTATCCTACTGTTTTTATTGCATGGTTTCTGTGCTGCGGCCCAACCCGAATGCGATTCGGTACGAATCTATTTCCGCCAGGGCCATTCCGTCCTCGAACCCGATCTGTACGGGAACCGGGAAAGCCTGAAACGCATTGAAGAAAGCCTGCAGCCGGGAGATGCAGGCCCGAACGGTCGCCTCCGCCGCATCGAAGTGGTGGGCGGCGCTTCGCCCGAAGGCTCCGTTGCCCTCAACAGGCGTCTTTCGGAAAAGCGGGCAAAAGCGCTTCTCGACCATTTGTCGCATGCCGGCGGAATACCCGATTCACTGCTCTCATTCACGTTCCTCGGCCGTAACTGGATCGGTTTGCTCCGCCTGGTCGAGAACGACCCGAACGTACCCGACCGGGACGCCGCGCTGGAGTTGCTGCACGACATCGCCGAACGGTGTCACGACGGGGAGAAAACCTCCGACGGCAACATCGCCCGTCTTATGCGTTTCAAGGACGGCGAACCGTACCGTTACATGTACCGGAAACTCTTCCCGGAACTTCGCGCCTCGCAATTGTACCTGTGGTACGAAATAACTCCCGCCAGGCGGCAGCCCATCGCGGCCGAAATCCCGGTTGCGAAACTTACGATGCGGGAATCGGCCCTCGCTCCCGTGCCCGTGCCAGCTCCGGCAGGGCAAACGCCCGGCCGGCGGAAACCCCTCTACATGGCCCTCAAAACCAACCTGCTTTACGATGCACTCGCCGTTCCGAATATCGGAATCGAGTTTTACGCGGGCCGCAACTGGTCGGTCGGCGGCAATTGGATGTACGCATGGTGGAAAACCGACCGCAGGCACTGGTACTGGCGCACCTACGGCGGGGAGTTGAACATCCGCAAATGGTTCGGCAAGAAGGCGCAGGAAAAACCGTTGCAGGGGCATCACCTCGGCCTCTACGGACAAATCGTGACCTATGACTTCGAAACGGGCGGACGCGGCTACATGGGCGGGAAACCCGGCGGCTCGCTCTGGGACAAAGCCAACTGGGGCGCCGGCATCGAATACGGCTATTCGCTGCCCGTCGCCCGCAGGCTCAATGTGGATTTCACCCTCGGCGTGGGTTACCTCGGCGGCGAATATTGGGAATACACCGCCCTGGAAGACTGTTACGTCTGGCAGGCCACCAAACAGCGCCGCTGGTTCGGCCCCACAAAGGCCGAAGTGTCGCTCGTATGGCTCCTGGGCGCGGAAAACCGGAATGCAAAGAAAGGAGGACGGCGATGAAAACGAATCGTAAAATACGCATAACCGCAATCTGCCTGGGTATCCTGTCGCTGCTGCTGACAGCCTGCGAACACAAGGAGTTGTGCTATAACCACCCCCACTCCGGTGCCCTGCGCATCGTTTTCGACTGGCGCGAAGCTCCCGATGCGAACCCGGAAAGCATGTACGTATGGTTCTTCCCCAAACAGGGCGGCGAACCGGTGCAGTACCACCTCTCCGGCAAAGCGGGCGGTGCGGTATCGCTGGGCGAGGGCTGCTACGATGTACTCTGCCTGAACGGCGACACGGAAATGATACGTTTCGTCAATACGAAGCGACTGGACGGATTCACGGTGAGCTGCGTGCCCGGTTCGCTGCTGGCCTCCATGGGCCGCAGCGGCGACAATGTACCCCGGGCCGAAGGCACGGAGGAGCAGGCCGTGCAGCTGCCGCCCGACATGGTATACGGCGCATGCCTGCGCGAGGTGACAGTCCGTCGGCAGGACAACAAGACCATAACGCTCTATCCGAACGAGAAGGTTTGCCGCTATACGGTCGAAATCGTAAACGTGAAGAATCTCGAGCACGTGGCCCAGCTCTCCGGCACGCTCTCCGGCATGGCAGGCGAGATGCAGCCGGCCACGGACTGTTTGTCTGGCGCCGCCTGTATCGTGCCTTTCGATGTCCGGAAAAGCGACGCGACGACGGTGCGGGCCGAATTCCTCACATTCGGCCACTGCCCCGTGCCTGCGATTCCCCATAAAATCGTAATCTACGGCGTACTGACACGCGGTACGCAGCAGTACCGGGTCTACGGCGACACGGACGATCCGGTGACACCCCAAATCCACGAAGCCGCCGATCCGCGGCACGTTTCGATCCGCCTCGACGGCCTCGAATTCGATCCGGCGGCCGGGGGCAGCGGCATGGATCCCACGGTGGACGACTGGGGCGAAGTGAACATCGATATCGACATGTAACCCTGCACAAACATTCGATGCAAAACATACATACAAAACCACTTATCAAATTCTTCATTATGTTGAAAAAGACACTAATGACCGTTCTGGCCGCAGCGGCTGTGACGGCCTGCTCGCAGGTAGAAACCACGAGCTTCAACCCCAATTCGGAGGGGACGGATCTCATTTCGTTCTCGCCCGTAGTCCCCAAAGCTACGCGCGGCACGGTAACGACAATCGCCGGGCTGCAAGACAACGGCTTTTATGTCGTCGCTTACGGCAACAACAGCTTCTATTTCAACCGCCAGATAGCGACATACTACGCGGATGGCAAGGATGATAACGGCCCGGGATTCTACCTGCCCGAAAAATACTCGTGGCCCAGTTACGAACTGACCTTTGCCGCCTGGTATCCCGCAACGCTTCCGGCCGACGGCAGCGGCGGCAGAGCCACGGCCTACGACAAGGACGACAACGAGATGCCGGGCCAGTATGTATCGCAGCCGCAATGGAATGACAACGGAAGCGGTTTGAAAAACGGCCAGGAAATCCGCGGATTCGTACCTGCCACAGCGCATGCCACGCAGACGGATATCGTAATCGCCAGAACCAAGGCGGCAGCCTCCACTCACAAAGGGCAGCCCGTTACGTTGAATTTCCGTCACATTCTCTCGCAGGTTTCGTTCAAGGCCAAAAAGAAAAGCGGCGACCAGTTGAGAATCGAAATCAAGGAGATCGAACTGCGCAACATACCGTCGAAAGGCAACTTCTCGTTCCGTAAAGACAACTCCTTTACCACGGACGGCAATGTGACGAGCGATACTTCGAATCCCCAACTTATTCCAAGCAATCATTGGGAAATCGTGAGGCCGACGGGCTCGAACCTCACTTATAATGACGGAGCCGGCAATAACGTAAACCTGCAGCGTTACAAGCATGTCCTGACCAATCCGGTCATATTGGAACCGGTGGCAGAGGGTACGGAGGGCACGACCTACGAACTGCTGGGCGAGGGCGGCAATATGCTGCTGATTCCCCAGAGTTTCGTCGGCACCTATTTTGACTCGCACCTGCTTGCATGGAACGAAACCGGCAGTACGGAGGGCGCTTACCTGGCTTTGAAAATGAAGGTCTGGCGAAAAGTCGAAACTCCCGACCTCGATGCCGACTCCGATAAGAACTGGACGCTTATCTTCCCGGCCAATGACGACATCAAAACCGATGACGAATACGGTTATGCCGCCGTAGGTATTGTCAGCCAGGATGGTTGCACAAAAGTTTGGGAGCCGGGCCGCCACTATGTCTATACACTGAATTTCACCGACGAGGGCGTGGGCAAGCACGACCCCGAGAATCCCGACAAAGGCGGCGACGATATCCTCGGCGACTACATCTGGTTCACGGTGACCGTCGACGATTGGATTCCGACACCCCAAACACCCAAATTGTAACCGCTGCCAAAAGCGGCACCCGGGCGTCCGCCCCATGCGGACGCCCCCATTGGCCGGGCGGGGTTGACTCTCCCTCCCGGTCGCACAGGGCGCTCCCGACCCTGCCGCAGGCCGGGCATACCGCCCGGACGAGCGGTAAAAACCGACTGTTGAAAACGAACGATATGAAAAAGATGACACGAATCGGGTTCCGTATCGCCGTGTTGTTTGCGGCGGGAGCATTCGCTGCGGCCTGTACGAAAGAGGCGCCGGAAACCGACCCCGCGGCGCCGGGCGACGACGCGCTCGGCTTCGCGGTGAGCTGGGGCGGCCTGGCCCCGGCACAGGGAAGAGCCACGCGCGCGACCGGCGTTTCCCCGCAGGAAGACTGCGGATTCACGGCGGAGCTGCATGGCGGCGAACAGCCGTTCTGCCTGCACGTTTCGACAATCGACGGTATCGGCGCCGGCGGCGACGCGGGCATTCCGCAGGCCTGCACCCGCGGTGCGCAGATCGAAACAGCCGATTTTCCCGCATCGTTCAGGATGTGGGCCTACAGCTACACGGACGGAACGGCGACAAACACAGTGTTCGATGTAATGTCCGGCGAGGAGATTATCCGCCAGGCGGACGGCCGCTGGGAGCCTGCCAAACATTATTACTGGCGTTGGTATGCCGGGCGGAAACTCGGCTTCATCGCCTGCGTTCCCGCCCCGGCCGACAACCTCGCTCCGCCGTCGGAGCCTGCCGGTTCGTTCGCCTTCGAGGCCGAACCCGACCTCGAGCGGCAGCAGGACGTGATGATTGCGTCGATTGCGGAGGTCACGAGTGCGGATTACGAGACGACGGGAGTTCCGCTCGCCTTCAAACACGTACTCACGGCCATCAAGTTCCGCATCAGCACGACAGCCACGGCCATGGAACTGCGGAATATCCGTTCAATCGAACTCCGGAATGTCCGGTACAAGGGGGCTTTCCGTGTAAATGCGGCAGGCGCCGGTTCCGGAACGCCGGCGGTCACCTGGACGCTCGACCCGGCAGTCAGCTCCTACACCGACGTGCTTGCACCCGAGACAGGCAACCTTCCTGAAGACAACGACCATCCGGGATATGCCCGGCCGGGTTACGAATTGATTGGAGCCAACGGCCTTTTCATGCTGCCGCCGCAGACGCTGCCCGACGATGCGCAAATCGTAATCGAATATTCGCTCCCCGGACAGGAGGAGACACTGACGATGACAGCCGATATCGGAGGAATGGAATGGCCCATGGGAAAAACGGTCGTCTACAACCTCTCGTCCTCGAAAATCGTGACGGAGGATATCCTGGAAATACCGGCTGACGACATCGTACTGACCTATCGGGGCGGAACGGCGGCATACGGCATACGGAGCTACCGTAAAGCGGAGCGTATCCAGGCCGGGCTGGCCGAAGAACTTCCCCCAACGCCGCTGGCATGGTCCGCCGAATTCTCGACCGACGGCGGAAACACCTGGACGTCGCGGTGCCCCGAGTGGGTGACCGGATTCACGGAGCAGGCCGAGGGCAGCGTGGAAGAGACAAAATACGAGGCCGCAGTGGCCCACAAGCCCAGCGACGTAACAATCGATCCGAATACGTCGCTGCGAACGGCGGAGGCCGTGACCGATTACGACCTCTCCACCGAAGGCGGCACAACGCCGGTCAACACGGCCAACTGCTACGTCGTCAATGCGGCGGGATCATACCGTTTTCCGCTGATCTACGGCAATGCGATTCGCGACGGTGCGGACAATCAGGCCGCCTACAAATCGCAGGGCAGCGAGTGGGATCAGCCGTTCTGGGACTGTGTCACGCGCTCAATCAATTCGCCGTTCATCGTGTCGCCCGACCGCACATTCAGGGCCGAAATTCTGTGGCAGGACGGAAATAACCTCGTGACCAATGTCCGGATATCCCCGACACAGGGACAGATTCTCGGAGAGGCGGTGCCGTATATCGCATTCGACGTGGCGGCCGGGACTATCCGCCAGGGCAACTGCGTAATCGCCCTCTATGCCGATACCGACACCGGTGCCAGCACCCTTGCATGGAGCTGGCATATCTGGGTGACCGGACAGCGGCTCGACGATTACGTCACGGTCGAAACGGCCAACGGTACCGGCTACGACTTCCTGCCCGTCAACATCGGTTGGTACAGCAACGACCTCATCGATATCTACCAAGCCCGCAACGTACAGGTGCGCATCACCCAGACGGGGCACGATGCGCAGACGGAAGGCAAGACGTTCACCATCCGCCAGCAGGCGTACGAAACCGTATCCCCCGGCAGCCAGCCCTATTTCCAGTTCGGGCGCAAGGATCCGATGCCGGCCCTGAATACGGACAACACCGACAAAACCACGTACCCCGCGAACATATACCGCATCGAGAACGGAGCCACCAAACTTTCGGTAGCGATACAAACTCCGAATGTGTTTTACAGCGATTCCTACGGCTGGTTCGGCGGCAGCAGCTATTGGCACCTGTGGAACAACGCTGCCACCGGATTCGAAACATCGGTGCGCGACTACCGGGTCGTCAAGACGATTTACGACCCCTCGCCCGTAGGATATACGGTGCCCCCATCGGGAGCTTTCGCATCGTTCGATGCGGCGAACACGGCGAAGGGCCCGTCGGAAACGTCGGAATTCCGGAATTTCCGGTTCTATTGCTCGGCGTCGCACCACGATGCGGAACACACGATTCTTTTCCGGGCGAACGGACAGCGTTCCGGCAACGGCCGGGGAGAGGGAATGGGCCGGGAAACCCGTTTCTGGACGGCAGTTCCGGCAAGCGGGTCAAGTGCCCTGGTGTTTCACCTGACGGACAGCGCCGAAATGCAGACCACCGACCTCTCCGGAGCACTGCCGGTGCATCCCGTACGTGAAAAAAACTGACATGCTCGCGGCTTACCGGCCTTCCCGACAGCAGAAGCCGGTTCCCGCTGTTTCGGCCCACGGGTAAGCGAAGCTGCAAATGCCGGGAATCGCCTGCCCGGGACGGCGGCCGTTCGGCGAAAGTCCCGGCTGCCGTCCGTCACCCCGCCACCCCGCCGTCATAAAACGGGCTCCGCCCGGACATCCTGCCACAAAAAGCGCCGTCCCCGGTTGTCGGGGACGGCGCTGCATGCAGGGGAGCCCTCTGCTATTTTCCGTAACGCTGCTCGACGACTTTCCAGTCGATGCGATCCCAAAGGGCGGCGACGGCATCGGCGCGACGGTTGCGGTAGTCGATATAGTAAGCGTGCTCCCAGACGTCGAAGCACATCAGCGGCTTCATGCCGTAACGCAGCGGATTGCCGGCGTTCTGCTCGCTGACGATGGCCAGGCGGCCCGACTTGTCCTCCGCGAGCCATACCCAGCCCGAGCCGAAGAGGCCCACGGCGGCTTTTTCCATCTGGGCTTTCAACTGTTCGAACGACCCGAAGCTCTCGTCGATAGCCTTCAGAAGGGCCCCCGCAGGACGGGTCTGCGCCTTGGGCGAGAGTTCGTCGAAGAAGAACTCGTGGTTCCATGCCTGCGCCGCATTGTTGAAAATCGCCCCGTCGGCCGAAACGATGATGTCCTCCAGCGGCTGCTGGGCATAAGGCGTATCGAGAATCAGTTCGTTGAGTTTATTCACGTACCCCACATAGTGTTTGTCGTGGTGAAAACGCAGGGTTTCTTCGGAAACCTGCGGCGCGAGGGCGTCGTAAGCGTAAGGCAACTCCTTCGGTGCGAAGCGTGCCTGTGTTGCAGTGTCTGTTGCCATAATCGGTAAAATTAAGAATGAAACAATGAGGTTAAACATAGCCTTTGCAGTTTTTATTGCTCGTCGAGCGGTTCAAATGCCCATTTGCCCTCTCCGCAAACCGGGCATACCCAACCATCGGGCAGGTCTTCGAATGCCGTGCCGGGGCCGATATTGTTTTCGGGGTCGCCCAGCGCCGGGTCGTAAATGTATTCACAGACAGTGCAGCGATACTTTTTCATGCCGTAAAAAAAATTAAAAAAACTCACACTGCCTTACACAAATATAATACCGACAACGAATATCTCAAAAAATATTCGTAATTTTGAGGAAATTGACAACAATCTATAACCTAAAACGCTCTTTCCTATGACACTTCCGTATGCAGAACCGTACAAAATCAAGATGACCGAGGCCATCCGCACCTCCACGCGCGCCGAACGCGAGCAGTGGATCCGCGAAGCGAATTACAACCTTTTCAAGCTGCGCAGCGACCAGGTCACGATCGACCTGCTGACCGACTCGGGTACGGGTTCGATGAGCGACCGACAGTGGGCCGCCATGATGACCGGCGACGAGAGCTACGCCGGGGCATCCTCCTATTTCCGGCTCAAACAGACAATCGAAAGCATCTTCGGCATGCCCTACTTCCTGCCCACGCACCAAGGGCGCGCCGCCGAAAACGTGATTTTCTCGGCCCTGCTCAAGGCGGGCGACATCGTGCCGGGCAACTCCCATTTCGACACCACAAAGGGCCATATCGAGTTCCGCCACTGTCATGCCGTGGACTGCACGATAGACGACGCGGCCGACACGCAGAAAGAACTGCCCTTCAAGGGCGAGATGGACATCCGCAAACTCGAGAAACTGCTGCAGGACAACCCGCGCGAAAAAGTTCCCTGCGTCGTGCTGACCATCACCAACAACACGGCGGGCGGGCAGCCCGTGTCGATGCGCAACATCCGCGAAACGGCCCAGGTATGCCGCCGCTACGGGGTACCCCTGCTGCTCGACTCGGCCCGCTTTGCGGAGAACGCCTACTTCATCAAGACCCGCGAGGCGGGTTACGCCGACAAGACAATCAAGGAGATCGTGCACGAAATCTACACCTATGCCGACATCATGACCATCTCGGCCAAGAAAGACGGCGTGGTGAACATGGGCGGTTTCGTGGCCATGCGCTCCGAGGCGCTGTACAAGCAGGCCATGACCTTCAGCATCATGTTCGAGGGCTATGTGACCTACGGAGGCATGTCGGGCCGCGACATGGACGCACTGGCCGTGGGACTGGACGAAAACACCGAATTCGAGCAGCTCGACGCCCGCATCCGCCAGGTGAAACTGCTGGGCGACCTGCTGGACGAATACGGCGTTCCCTACCAGCGCCCCGCAGGCGGGCACGCCATTTTCGTCGATGCGAAAAAGGTGCTTCCCAACCTGCCCAAAGAGCAGTTCATCGCCCAGACGCTGGCCGTGGAGCTCTACCTCGAGGCCGGCATCCGCGGCGTGGAAATCGGCTCGATCCTCGCCGACCGCGACCCCGACACGCACGAGAACCGTTATCCGCGGCTGGAACTGCTGCGGCTGGCCATCCCGCGCCGGGTCTACTCCGACAACCACATCCGCGTAATCGCCGCCGCCTGCCGCAATATTTACGAGCGCCGCGCGGAGATTACCACGGGTTACCGCATCACGTTCGAGGCGCCGATTCTGCGGCACTTCACCGTGGAACTGGACAAAATCTAATCCGCCGGCTACGGCAAAACGAAACCGGGCAGGGAAAATCCCTGCCCGGTTTCATTTTCTGCGGTGCGGCGCGGACAACCTTCCGCCCGCTCGCCCGGGTTTGGTTCCGCGGTGCCGACAGGCAATACACGAACGCATCCGCCCGGGGCCCGGCGTTGTAGTTCCACGACGGGTACGGCACGCACACCCTTCGCCGGCCCGGTTTTACAGCCGGCTACGGCCCGCACGGAGGATATGGACTGCACGCGGCTACGGCCCCACAGACAGCATGGAGTGCACCACGGCCCGCGTCGCTATTGCAGCGACTCGGGTGCGGGAATCAGGAACAGCAACCCGATCAGCAGCACGAGGCAAACGACCACAATCACGAGCGTTTTCACCCAGCCGCCCCTCTTCCCGCCCGGGACGACCGTGTCGTAGCCCGCAAAAGCTTTGGCCTCCGCCTGCGGCTTCGCGGCAGGTTTCGCACCGCCCAGCCGCGCCATCTCCTGCTCCATGCGTTTGGAGCGGGCGGCAGCCATCTCGGCCTGCTTCTGCCGGCGGGCCTCCTCCGCCTCGCG
>ERZ791875.854-NODE-854-length-26060-cov-8.608691_pt1 | contig 26060 bp, 18 predicted proteins | sample MGYA00510278_ERZ791875 | MGnify/ENA primary metagenome ERZ791875 (study PRJEB30046, sample SAMN00792078) | human gut metagenome | study: EMG produced TPA metagenomics assembly of the A metagenome-wide association study of gut microbiota in type 2...
TTGTCGTACATCGGGAAATAATAATAGAACAGCTCGGTGAACCACATCAGGTTGCGGCCCCATGCCAGCAGGAGCATCAGCACCGAAACCGCTACGATCCACCATTTGTTGCGCCCCCGGGCCAGGGCGATGCCCAGCGCGGCGAGGAAGAGGGCCGCCGCGCCCAGGTAGGTCGGGCCCCCGGTGTAGGGCTGTGTGCCCCAGTAGGCGGGAAGCTGCTGCGCTGCGCCCCGCAGGCCGTAGTCGTTCAGCACGGCGGCGACTTCGCCGTCGGGCGAGAACGTCGTGCCCGATTCGCGGCCCATGAAGTCGGGAATCAGCAGGTTGAAGGTTTCGGTGCGGCCGTAGCTCCACGCCGTGGCGTAGTCGAGGGCCAGTCCGTTTTGCGAAGCTTCGGCGGTCGAGGCGAGCTCGGAGCCGCCGCGCATGGTTTCTTTCGAATGCGCGGCCGTATACCACAGGGGCGAGAAGTTCGACCCCACGGCCAGGATGCCCGCCGCGGCGAGCACCGCCGTGCGTTTCGAGAACTCCTTGAGGTATTTTCCGCGCAACGCCGCGATTCCCTCGCTGATCCAGAATGCGGCCATCGCCACGAGGAAGTAGTAGGTAATCTGGGGGTGGTTGGCTCCGATTTCGAGCGAGGCCGTGAGCGCCGTGAGCGCCCCGCCGGCCCACATGTTGCCCCGCAGGGTCATCCATGCGCCGCCCATCATCAGCGGGGCGTAGACCAGCGCCCACATCTTGGTGATGTGGCCCGCGCCGATAATGAGCAGGAAATAGGTCGAAAGTCCGTAGGCCAGCGCCGCGACGATGCCCACCCACGGGTTGACGCCGAAAATCAGCAGCATCAGCCACATGGCCGTCATGGCGAAGAAGAGGAACGCCGCAGGGGTGTCGATGACTTTCACCACCCGGCCCACGGTGTTCTTGACGATTTGCGCCGGGTAGGCCACGTTGATCAGGTAGGCGGGCATGCCGCCGAACATGCCGCCCGTCCACTGGGGATCTTCGCCCGTGGCTTTGCGCATCTCGGTGATGTCCCGGGACATACCCTCGTATTGCACGACGTCGTGCTGGGGCAGCACCTCGCCCCGGAATTGCGGGGCGAAATAGGCGGCGCTCACCACGAAAAAGAGTGCAAGGGCCGCCGCTGCCGGCAGCAGCCGGCGTATGATTGTTTTCGGAGAATCCATATTTCCAGTCGTTAACCGATTGCCAAAGGTACGAAAAAACATTTACTTCACGCGGCGCGATTGCGAAAAATCATTATCTTTGCCAAAGATATGCGGCGACCCGGCGTGCGGGAAATCTTCGGGACGAAAGGTTGGCTGCCGGGCGATGTTGCGTCCGTTGCCGCAAAACAAGGTTATATGATAACACTCGATATGATCCGCAAACCCGTAACTGCGGAACTGGAGGCGTTCGACGAATTTGTCGACCGCCAGTTTACGGCCGAGGGGGAGCTGCTCTCCGATATGCTGCGCTACGCCCTGTCGTCGCGCGGCAAGGGTATACGGCCGCTGCTGGTGCTGCTTTCGGCCGCCATGAATTCGCCAGTTACGGGCGCGGCCGGCGGCCGCAGGGTACACCTGGCCGCCATGCTCGTGGAGATGGTGCACGTGGCGTCGCTAATTCATGACGACGTAATCGACGAAGCCGACACGCGGCGCGGGAAACCCTCGGCGAATGCCCGCTGGCAGTCGCACAAGGCGGTGATACTCGGCGATTTCATCCTCGCGCGCAACATGAATATCGGGCTGGCGAGCGGCCAGTACGATTTGGTGACGCATGTCTGCGGCTCGATGGCGGCGCTGTGCGAGGGCGAAGTGCTGCAGAGCGACTGTGCTGAGAAACGCACCATGACGCGGCAGGCGTACCTCGACATTATTTATAAGAAAACGGCCTGCCTGATCGGAATCAGCGCGTCGGCCGGGGCGATGGCCGTAGGCGCTCCGCGGGAGAAAGTGGCGCTGATGCGCCGTTTCGGCGAAGCGGTGGGCATGGCGTTCCAGATACAGGACGACATCCTCGATTACACGCATACGGCGCATACGGGCAAACCCGCCAACAACGACCTGCGCGAGGGGAAAATCACCCTGCCGCTGCTGGCCGTGCTGGACATGGCGGGCTCCGAGCGCCGCGCCGAGTTGCTCGGGCGGCTGGCCTGCTGCCACGACGACGAGCGGTCGGTGGAGTACCTGCAGCAGATTGTCGAAAACGAGGGCGGACTGGCCTTTGCGGCCGAGGTGATGCGCAGCTATGTCACGCGGGCCGTGGAGATGCTCGCCGAATACGAGCCCTCGGACTACCGTACGGCGCTGGCGAACCTCTGCACCTACATTTCCGAGCGGGACAGATAACGGAAACTCATTAACCTAAATTCAGATAAATTAGTATGGAACAGAAAAAAAACTACACACTGCCCATCATCATGATGTTCTTGCTCTTCGCAATGATTTCATTCGTGACCGGGCTCTCGAATCCGCTGGGCGTGATTGTCAAGAACCAGTTCGCCGTGGCGAACTGGATGTCGCAGCTGGGTAACTTCGCCAACTTCATCGCCTATGCGGTGATGGGTATTCCGGCGGGTTTGATGCTCAAGCGCATCGGATACAAGAAAACAGCGCTGGCGGCCGTGGCAATCGGGTTCGTCGGTGTGGGTATCCAGTATCTCTCGGGTGAGGCCGGCAGCTTCCCGATCTACCTGATCGGCGCATTCGTGTCGGGTTTCTCGATGTGTATGCTCAATACCGTTGTCAACCCGATGCTCAACACGCTCGGCGGCGGCGGTAAGAAGGGCAACCAGCTGATTCAGTTCGGTGGTTCGCTCAACTCGATTTCCGCGACGATCGTTCCGGTGCTGGTAGGTTACCTGATGGGTAACGCGGCCAATGCCACGATCAGCGACGCGGCTCCCGCATTGTGGATTGCCATGGGCATCTTCGCCGTGGTATTCGTCGTGCTCTATATGGTCAATATCCCCGAGCCGTTCGCCATTCAGGAGAAGAAAGCCGAGGTCAAGGACAAGCACAGCGCCCTTTCGTTCCGTCACTTCCTGCTGGGTACGGTAGCCATTTTCATCTATGTGGGCGTCGAGGTCGGCATTCCCAACTTCATGAACCTCTTCCTCACGGCGGCGCCCGACGCTTCGACGAGCGGCGTGGGCATGGCTGCGGCTGCGGCCGGTTCGCTGGTGGGCACCTATTGGTTCCTGATGATGTGCGGCCGTCTGCTGGGCGGCGTGCTGGGCGGCAAGATTTCGAGCAAGGTACAGCTGTCGTTCGTCGCTTCGCTGGCGCTGGTCTTCGTGATTGTAGGTATCTTCGCCCCGACGGACGTGATGGGCGCGATGCCCGTCTTCACCGGAACCGGGTTCGGCATGGTCGAGGTGCCCGTCGGCGTGATTTTCTTTACGCTCTGCGGCCTCTGCACCTCGGTGATGTGGGGTACGATTTTCAACCTCGCGGTCGAAGGCCTCGGCAAATACACCTCGATGGGTTCGGGTATCTTCATGGTGATGGTTTGCGGCGGCGGTATCCTTCCGCTGATTCAGGGTGGCGTGGCTGACTTCGCAGGGTATCTCTCCAGCTACTGGGTGATTGTCGCAGGTCTGGCATACATGCTCTTCTACGCGCTTATCGGCTCGAAGAACGTCAACAAGGACATTCCCGTGCAGGAATAATCGGCAGCACGGATTTCATAAAATCCCGGCACTCATCGAGGGTGCCGGGATTTGTTTTGTGCCGGGGACACGTAACCTGTTTCTTAAATTCGGATATCGTGTGCCGGCAAGGGAAAGACGGCGGCCGGATGCCGTGTGTGCCGTGTGTGCCGTGTGCGGCGGGGCGCGGCGGGTTTTGCGCGGCGGGACGGAATGCGCGGGCGGAAATTCTGATTGTGGCGGGCAGGAGGCCCGGAGCGCGGGAAAACTGCGGCCCCGGACGTAAAAAAAACAGGATGCCGTTGCCGACATCCTGTTTTTCTTGCTGACTGCCCGGATTATTTCTTGTCCGCGCTGGTCATACGCTTCTCCTTGATACGGGCCTTCTTGCCGGTCAGGTCGCGCAGGTAGTAGATGCGTGCGCGACGTACGACGCCGACCTTGTTGACCTCGATCTTGTCGATGTGGGGAGAGTAGAGCGGGAAGATACGTTCGACGCCCACGCCGTTCGAAATCTTACGGATCGTGAACATCTTGGTCTTGCCCGAACCTTTGATCTGGATAACCACGCCGCGGAAACTCTGCACGCGCTCCTTGTTACCCTCGATGATTTTGTAGGATACGGTGATCGTGTCACCGGCCTTGAACGACGGAATGTCTGCATCCGTCTTTGCCCACATCTGCTCGTTGACGAGCTTGATGATTGCGTCTTTGTTCATTGTTGCAACAATTTAATGTGTTTCGCATCCAACATTCCCGCTGTGCCCGCCTGCCATACGGATACCCTGACCCGTAATCCCGCATTCCGGCTTCTGCGGCTTGCGCTGCTTCGGCCTCCTGCAAAAAGCGCAGCACCCAATGAAAGAGGTTGATATACGCCCCGTAAGGGAGTGCAAATATACGAAGTTTTTTTCATTCGGCACACGTGTGGCATAAAAATATCTTTTCGGTGCGTGATTTATTGCTATCTTTGTGGGCAAAACACCGACTATGAAAGAAGAAAGACTGATACTCGTAACCAATGACGACGGCTACGATTCGAAAGGGCTGGCCGCCGCCGTCGCGGTGGCGCGCGGTTTCGGCCGGGTGGTGGTCGTGGCGCCCGAAACCACCCAGAGCGGCATGAGCCAGGCCATCACGATGTACAATCCCCTTTACCTGAACTGCGTGCGCAAGGAGGAGGGACTGGAGGTCTACTCCTTTTCCGGCACGCCGGTCGACTGCGTGAAGATGGCCTTCGACTACCTGCTGCGCGAAGAGCGCGTCGACTTGGTGATTTCGGGCATCAACCACGGTTCCAATTCGGCGGTCAACGTGCTCTACTCGGGAACGATGGGTGCGGCCATCGAGGGCAGTTTCTACGGTTGTCCCTCGGTCGGGCTGTCGCTGGACGACCACAGCGAAGACGCCGATTTCGAGGCGTCGGTGGCGTATGGGAAGCAGATAGTGCGCAGCGTGCTCGAAAACGATATCGAGCTGCCGCTGTGCCTCAATGTGAACGTTCCCGTGGGCAAACCCGGCGAGCTGCACGGCATCCGCCTCTGCCGCCAGAACCGCGGTTTCTGGCGCGAAGAGTTCTACCGCCACGAAGACCCCCGCGGCCGTGAGTATTTCTGGCTTACCGGGGCGTTCGTCAACGGGGAGCCGGAGGCCGAGGATACCGACGAATGGGCCCTGTCGCACGGCTATGTTTCGGTGGTGCCGGTGCAGGTCGATTTGACGGACTACCGTCAGCTCGCGGCACTTGCCAAAGTGCTGAAATAATACTATATTTGCCGTAGACAAACTCCGGCTCGGACAGGCGCGCCCCGGCACGGCCGGACGAATTTGCCGATGCACCCGGCGTTGTCTTCCAAAAAAACGGAAAGCCTATGCTGATTAAAATCCTGCTCGTCCTTGCGATAGTTATCCAGACCGTCGCGACGGCCTACGCCCTCAAGTTGGTGCGGGCCACCAAGTACAACTCGGTGTGGATTCTCTTCATCGTGGGTTTCTCGCTGCTCTCCGTCGAGCGGTTCGTGCAGCTGCTGATGGCCAGCGGTCAGTATGTCCCGCGGTGGTGGTTCGCCTACCTGGGAATCGTGATTTCGATCTGCCTGTCGATAGGCGTGATGTATGCCCACAAGCTTTTCAAATACATCGATCGCCTGAACCGCCAGCGGCAGTTGCTCAACAAGCGGATTCTCACGGCCGTGCTCCGCACCGAGGAGAAAGCCCGCTCGCGCTTCTCGAAAGAGCTGCACGACGGCCTGGGGCCGCTGCTCTCGTCGGCGCGGATGTCGCTTTCGGCCCTGGCGCGCGAGGAGCGCAGTCCCGAACAGCGGGAAATCATCGACAATACGACCTATGTAATCGACGAGGCAATCCGTTCGCTGCGCGAGATTTCGAACAACCTCTCGCCCCATGTGCTCAACGATTTCGGCCTGGCGCGGGGCGTGCAGAACTTCATCGACAAGAGTGCTGCGATGCACGACGTGAAGATTCGTTTCACGACCAACCTGCGTACGGAGCGTTACGATACGGACATCGAGGTGATTCTCTACCGTGTGATTTGCGAGCTGATTAACAATTCGCTCAAACACGCCGCCTGTACGTCGATTAACCTGTCGCTGTCGCAGAACGGTCCCGAACTGGCGCTCGACTATACGGACAACGGCCGGGGGTTCAACCCGCAGGCCATGATGGACTGCGGCATGGGGCTTTCGAACATCTCTTCGCGCATCAATTCGCTGGGCGGCACGTTCGACATCTCCAGTGCCAGGGGCAAGGGGATGCGCGCCGCGATTCGCGTGAATACGCAGGAGGAGCCGGCGCCGCAGAAACGCCGCCGCAACAGGAAATGATATGGAACGCAGGATAGTACTTGTAGACGACCATTCGCTCTTCCGCAACGGACTGCGGGGGCTGCTGGAGCATTGTGCCGGTTGTCGCGTCGTGGGCGAGGCGGCCAGCGGCGAGGAGTTTCTCGCCATGCTGCCCGGACTGGAGGCCGACGTGGTCTTCATGGATTTCGCCATGCCCGGCATCGACGGGGCCCAGACGACCGAACGGGCGCTGGCGCGGCGTCCCGATTTGCGCATCATCACCCTTTCGATGTTCGGCGAGGAGAGTTACTACACGCGCATGGTACAGGCCGGTGCCCGGGGATTCCTGCTCAAGGACTCCGACATCGGCGACGTGGTCGAGGCCGTCGATACGGTCATGGCGGGCGGCAGTTATTTCAGTCCGCAGCTCCTGTCGTCGCTGACGGGGCGCATGCGGACGCGCGACGACGTGCCCGACGAGGAGCTTTCGGCCCGCGAGCTCGAAATACTGGTAGCCGTATGCCGCGGGCTGTCCAACCAGGAGATTGCCGACGAACTCTTTATTTCGAAACGCACGGTGGACAAGCACCGCGCCAACATCCTCGAAAAAACGGGCTGCAAGAATACCGCTTCGCTGGTGGTGTACGCCATCCGCAACGGGATTGTGGATATTTGACCCGGACCCCTCGTATGAAAAAATCCGTTGCTTTGCGTCGGTGCGGTGGCGGGTGCGGTATCTCTGTGCAATCGGCCGCATACCGTAAGACGCTGGCGGGAACGGGCTCCCTGGCCCGGGTGCTTCGAACGGGGAAAGGCGTTACGCTCCGGGACACCGGGATGGGATGACGTCCGCCCGGCAGATTTCCCGGGCCGCTTGCGAATAATTTCGAAACTCGACATTAAAAAAATGAAAGACCTGATAAATGCGCGTTGCGGCTGGGCCGGAACGGACGAATTATACGTCAGATACCACGACGAGGAATGGGGCAAACCCGTTACCGATGACCGGACCCTGTTCGAGTTTCTGGTGCTCGAAAGTGCCCAGGCCGGACTGTCCTGGATTACCGTGCTCCGGAAACGGGAGGGGTACCGGGAAGCCTTTCATCATTTTCAGGTGGAGCGAGTGGCGCAAATGACAGCGGACGAGGTCGGGCGGTTGATGCAATTCGAGGGAATCGTTAGAAACCGGCTGAAAATCGACAGCACGATACGGAACGCAAAACTGTTTATGGCTGTTCAGGAGGAGTTCGGCAGCTTCTACGACTACACCTTGTCGTTCTTTCCCGACCGGAAGCCTGTCGTCAACCATTTCACCAGTTTGAGCCAGATTCCCTCCACATCTCCCGAATCGGACGCCATGAGCAAAGACATGAAGAAACGGGGCTTCAAATTCTTCGGTTCGACGATATGTTATGCTTTTTTGCAGGCTGCCGGATTTGTTGACGACCATTTGGAGGGCTGTTTCTGCAGGTCGAATCGAACGGTTCCGGCAAGGCCGTAGGCCTGTCCGTATCTGTTTCGGAGTGCCGACGATTCGGGAGGAGGTAGTTGCAGTCCGCGGATATGCACGACCGCCTTGCAGTACGCGCGAAAAGCAGGTTCGTCGAACCTGCTTTTTTTTGCCGGTGGCCGCCGGGCCGTTTTGCCCGTGGGCTTCGGGGCGTTTCGCCGGCTGGCCGCCGGGCCGTGTCGGCGGTATCGGTGGATGGATTTTCCGGATTGCATGGCCGATTTGCCTGCGCAGGGGAGGGCGCCGGATGGTTTTCGGGCCGGCGTGGCTTTAGGGGAACCGGGCGTTTTTGCTGCCGGGGCGCGGCCGGCTGCGGAGTCCTGCTTACAGCAGCGGCGAGAATACCCGCATGAACGATTCGGCCACGCGGCGGCCCCGCGGGCGCTTGAACCACTCGGCCGCGGTGAGCATGTGGCAGTGCGTCAGGTCTTCCTCGAAAACGGCCGCCATGCGGGCTGCGAATTCACGGTCGTAGACGAATGCGTTGACCTCGAAATTGTGCTCGAAGCTGCGGAAGTCCATGTTTGCCGAGCCGATTACCGACAGCATATCGTCGATAACCAGTAGTTTGGAATGCAGGAATCCCGGGGTGTAGAAGGCGATTTTCACCCCGGCCTTCATCATGTCGTCGAGGTACGAGTGGCTCGCCAGGTCGACGATTTTCGAATCGGAGCGGGCCGGCAGCATCAGCAATACGTCGATTCCCGCGAGCGCCGCCTCCTGCAACGCCGTGTTCAGCACGTCCGAGGGCAGGTAGTAGGGTGTTTGTATCCAAACCCGCTGCCGGGCGCGGGCAATGGCGTAGCTGTCGGCCTGGAGCAGTGCCCGCCATTTTCCGAACGGCCCGCTGGGGGCGATTTGCAGGATGTTGTCCGTGAATCGTTCGGCCGGGGGATAGTATGCCGCGCCGGAAATATGCTCTTTGGTGGTCGCCGACCAGTCGCTCAAGAACGAGGCCTGCAGGCCTGCGGCGCCGCTGCCCTCGATACGGAAATGGGTGTCGCGCCAGATGCCCCATTTGGTGCCGCGGACATAGCGGTCGGCGATGTTCATGCCGCCGATGAACCCTGTGCGGCCGTCGATGACGACGATTTTGCGGTGGTTGCGGTAGTTGACCTTGCTGGTGAAGAGCGGAAACTTGACGTGCAGGAATGCGTATACTTCGATTCCCTCGCTGCGCATGCCGTTGAAAAAGGCTTTTTTTGTGCTGTTGCTGCCCACGTCGTCGTAGAGGATGCGCACCTCGACTCCCTCGCGGGCCTTTGCCACGAGCGCGTCACGCAGCCGGCAGCCCGTTTCGTCGTCGCTGAAAATGTAGTACTGGATGTGGATGTGGTGCCTGGCGCGGGCGATTTCGGCCATCAGCGCCTCCATCTTCGATTGCCCGTCGGTATAGACTTCGATACGGCTGCCGTAGAGCGGTGCGGAGTGCAGGGTCTTGAGCAGCAGCGAGGCGAGCGGCCGGTAGCGGGGCGGGATTTCCGGCCCGCCGGTGTGCTCGGACTCCTCCAGCTGCATGGTAATCCGCTTGCGCGTGCGGCGCGAGATGATGCGCTGTTTCGAGAGGTTCTGTCCGAAGAAGAAATAGAAAACGAGCCCCACGACGGGTGCCAGCACCAGCACGATAATCCACGGCAGGGTCTTCAGCGGGTTCCGGTTGTCGGTGATGATGACCAGGATGATGCCGAGAATCGTGACCGAGTAGACAACCAGAAAGAAGTATGTCAGGATTTGCTGCATACGGGTTTCTTCTTGGGCTCGGGCCGCCGTCGGGCGGGAGCGTCGTTATTGCTGCTGCGCCTGCGGCGGGAATTTCACCAGGTAGAGCAGGTGCTCGACGCCGCGCATGTAGTTGCGTTTGTGGTTTTTCGGGGAGTAGATGTAGCAGTCGAGCGTGAAAACACGGTTGGTTGCCGTGTCGACGGTCGTGTAGCTGACGAACGGGCCGCCCATGAAGTCGCCGTGCACGTCCCAGAACCCGCGCATCTCGCACCACAGGCGTCCCTCCATGCGGAACATGCGGTAGTCGGGTTCGATCACGTCGGAGGTGGTCATGTACGAGCCGTCCGACGGGCCGGGGATGCGGGCTGCGAACTTGTTGCGGGCGGCGAGCAGCGCCCCGGGCGAAAGCGACTCCTTGCCCTTGTACGGATAGGAGTAGATGAAGAATCCCTGGCTGGCGCTCGGGTATTCGTAGCGGGCCCAGAGGAAGTCCTTGTCGTTGGTGGCCAGCACGTAGCCTTTCGGTACGGTCATGTCGACCCCGAACGTGTCCTTTATCGCTTGGCGGATATTCTGTTCGTTGTATTTTTCGGCGTATTTGACGGCGCGGTCGCGCTCGGCTTTTTCGAGCACGTGCACGATGTTTTCCCGGTTGGCCGAAAGGAATGCCGTGAGCGACTTGTCGTTGGGCCCCTGAAGGGTCAGTACGATTTGCGGTTCGGCTTTCACGTTATACTGCACGGTCACGCCTGCTTCGGCGAGCGCAGGGTCTTTGACCACCTTGAGGATGTTGCGGTGCTTGATGACCATGTCGGTGAAACCCCGTTCGTTGACGCGCAGTATGTCGAACAGCGGTTCGGTCTGGTTCAGGTAGGGTATCGGGGCGGTGAATACCGCGCGCAGCGTATCGCCCAGCTCGCCCGTCCACTCCTGCTGGGGACAAACGACGATCAGTTCGTAAGGGGAGCCCAGCGAAGTCTGGGAACGCGATTTGGTCAGCGAATTGAACGCGTCGCAGCCCGTCATCGTTGCGAGGAGGGCGGCAAACAAGGCTATACGGAGGATAGTTTTCATAACCGGTCTGAAATTGAATCTACTACAAATATAGTTATATTTTTCGGAAAAGCGCGGATTTTCACTATTTTTGCCTGGAATAAGAAGCCATGCGTTTAAAGCCACCGAAAATAATCCGGCGCCTGATGCCGGACCTGATCTGGGAAATAGACGACCGGGACGGCGTGTTCCTTACGTTCGACGACGGGCCCACGCCCGGCGTTACGGAGTGGATACTCTCCACGCTGGACAAGTACGATGCCAAAGCCACGTTTTTCGTGCTGGGCAAGAACGTCGAGATGTATCCCGACCTCTACCGGCGCATCCTCGACGCGGGACACCGGGTCGGCAACCACACCTATTCGCACCAGAAGGGGTGGGGGATGAGCCTCGAACGCTACACCGAGGATGTGGATTTCGCCAATGACCTCATTCACAGCGAGCTGTTCCGGCCTCCCTATGCGCGTATCACCCCGGCGCAGGCGCGTTTCCTGGGGCAGCGTTACAAGCTGGTGATGTGGGACATCATCTCGCGTGACTACAACCGCAACCTTTCGCCCCGCACATGCCTGCGCAACGTGACCAAATACCTCGCGCCGGGTGCCATCGTGGTGTTCCACGACAGCGAAAAGGCGTTTCGCAACATGCGCTACGCCCTGCCCCGCACCCTGGAGAAAATCAGGCAGATGGGGCTCAAATGCAAATCCATCGAATTCTGACATGAAAGTCGTCGTCGCCATAACCGCCGCCAGCGGTGCCCTGTACGCCCGCCTGACGCTCGAACGGCTGCTCGCGGCGCCCGAAGTGTCGGAAATCGCCCTCGTGTGCAGCGCCCGTGCCCGCGAGGTGATGGCGCACGAACGGGTCGTCCTGCCCGAAGATGCGCGTATCCGGACTTTTGCCAACGACGACCTTTTCGCCCCTCCGGCCAGCGGTTCGGCGCGCTACGACGCCATGGTAATCGTTCCCTCGACGGTCGGCACCGTGGGACGGGTGGCTGCGGGAACGGCGCAGAGCCTGATCGAGCGGGCCGCCGACGTGATGCTCAAGGAGCGGCGGCGGCTGGTGTTCGTCGTGCGCGAAACACCCCTGTCGCTCATCCACCTGCGCAACATGACGACCCTGACCGAGGCCGGGGCCGTGATTCTGCCTGCGAGCCCGTCGTTTTATGCCGCGCCGCAGGATATCGGGGCGCTGTGCGGCACCGTTGCCGACCGCGCCGTGGCGCTGCTCGGCGTCGATGTACCGTGCTATGAATGGGGCGAATAGGAATTTACGGATTTTTTTTGTAACTTTGCGACCGCGAAAAAATCAATTCAAAACAATACCTTATGGCAACTACAGCTGACATCAAAATCGGTATGTGCATCGAATTGGATGGCAAGACCTTCCAAATCGTGGATTTCCAGCATGTGAAACCGGGCAAAGGCCCCGCTTTCGTGCGTACCAAACTCAAGAACCTCGAATCCGGCCGCGTGCTCGACAACACGTTCTCGGCAGGAGCGAAAATCGAACCCGTGCGCGTGGAGCGCCGTCCCTACCAGTTTACCTACGAGGACGACCTGGGCGCCCACTTCATGCACACCGAAACGTTCGAGGAGATTAATATCGACAAGGCCCTGATTACGAACTACGACCTGATGGCCGACGGCCAGATCGTCGAGGTGATGTTCCACACCGAGAAGGAAACCGTGCTTTCGGCCGAACTTCCCCCGATTGTGGACATGGAGGTGACCTATACCGAGCCGGGCATCAAGGGCGATACCGCTTCGACCAACTCGCTCAAACCCGCTACGGTCAACACCGGCGCAACGGTTCGCGTGCCCCTGTTCATCAACACGGGCGACAAGATTCGTGTGGATACCCGCACCCGCGAGTACTACGAGCGCATCAAATAGTTTCCGGACGACAAGGGCCTGTTGCGTGCATCCGGCCGGACTGCGGCGTGATTGTACGTCCGCTCCGGGAGGCGGAAAGAACAGGGCTCCGGCGGCCCCGGCACGGGGAACGTCGCTGCTCCTCCCTTTCGGATGGAATGCATATGCTAATGTAATATCAGGCGAGGCGTCGGTTCAAAACCGATGCCTCGTTTTTTTGTGCTTTGGTGCGGGACAAGTGCATAAGCCCGTGTGTGGCCGGAATCCTGCCGGGGCAGGCGTTCCCGCAAAAAAGCAGCCGTTAACCCGAATGGTTAACGGCTGCTCCGTTTTACGAGGGGACGCTTATTCCGCTTTGATCAATTCGATATTGTCGAGGAACCAGCGGTTGGCCGTCGAAACCTCCCACTGCGTCTGTGTAATGGTGATTTTCGTATCCTTGTTGACCGTAACACCCGTCAGGTCTACTTCGGCGCGAACCCATTCGAGTTTGTGGCCGTCTTCCCAGCCCAGTTCGGGAATGTCGAACTGGGCTTTGTTTTCGCCGTTCTCGACGATGACGATTAGATTGACGGGGTCGATTTTACCGGAACCCTGTCGCATTCCGCACCAGTCGAACGAGAGTTTCACGTTGGTGTTGTCGGGAACCTTGGTCATCGGGGGCAGGATGATACCTGCGTGGTTGCCGGTCTTGCCGAACTTGAGGTAGTTGCGCTGGAGGTAGATGCGTTTGTTGTCGTTCTTGTCGTAAATCAGTTTGTAACCGCGTGCCTCGATGGCATCGAATGCCGTCACCGGTGTGCCCTCGACCGCAATGCTCAAGGAGGTGAGCGCCGTAGCCTTTGCATCGAGATCGTCCGTTTCGACCGTCTTGCCGACGCCGCCAGCCTCTGCCCACGGATCGAGCCACTCGAAATCCTCCGAGTAGTAGATTATCTTAATTGCGCCGCGATCTATGATCTCGGTAGCCATGATTTTGATTACGGGTGCGGCCAATCCTGCGAAATAACCTTTGACAGTCACCTTGTGGCCGTTCAGGGCGGCAATCCCCAGCGATGCGGGGGCGTCCGTGACGTTCACGGAGAATTTGGCGCCTTCGACGGAGATGTTGCTGCCGTTCAAAATGCCGCTTACCTCGATGAATTCTCTCGAGTCGGATTTGAAAGAGTCGATTTTGTCGGTTATATCTTCCGGCTCGGGATACGTTACCGTTCCTCCCGTCGAAACGACGGTCAGGATGTCGCAATCCACGATCGAGAGCGACTGCGTATCGGTGGATTTGGTTCCCATAATCGAAATCTTGTCCCCGATGTTCACCGCTGTTTTGTTGAGGATATAGATCGTACCGGTCTTTTGCTCGTCGGTTACGACGAACCCTTCGGTCGTAACGGCCATTACGGTTACATTCGGAACGGACACGACCGTTTCGTTTGCCAGGGCATCGAGCTCACCGACCGTGTACTCCTTGACATCCCGGTATTTATCCCCGTTCTGGATGATGAGCACTTCGGCGCGGCTTGCAAGTGTCCGGCCCTTGAATACGACGGGCGCTTTTCGGGGGTTGTCCTCCGCTCCGTCGCGCATGTTGTCGGACACCGAGATCGTTACGTCCATTACGCCGGTTCCCGACGAGGGGGTGACCGTCACCCAGTCGGGGACTTCCGTCACCCAGTCGGCGTCGGCGTAGATGGTGATAAGCTTTTCCGCAGCTCCTTCGGCTTCGAAATTCAATGTGCCGGCACTTGCCAAGACAGCCTCCGAGAGCGTATTCTCATCCTTGTCGCAACTCCAGAAAGAACACAGGGCCGCTATCAGAACCGAGGCTGCGCATATATTTTTCAAATATCTCATAATTGTTTGGTTTTATGTAATTTCCCTGTTAGAAATTGAGTCCGTCGTTCCATCCCGGATTCTGCGTGAGGTTCTTGTTGAGCGAACGCTCGTTGATGGGAATGGGATAGAGGTAATCCCGCTCTTCGTTAAACTTGGTGCGCGTGATATCCTTGTGATAGTTCAGGTAGCCCCGGGTTCCTCCGGTAAGGAAAATTTCCTTGCCCAGCTCATACACCTGGACGCCGTCGCCGGCTTTCGGCTTTTCGGTGCCGTTCTCGTAGAGAATCAGGTCGGTTTTGCCGTTGCCCGAGAGGTCGTACTCACCGGGCCCCTTGAAATACATGCCGAGCAGCTCCTGGTCGATGCAGTAGCCTGCTTTCCAGCGAACCAGGTCGTCGAAACGGAAACCTTCCTGCATCAGCTCGACTGCACGCTCCCTGCGGATTTCGAGGATGACGCCTTTGTTATTGCCGGTAACGTTCGTATATCCGTATTCGGCAGAAGAGAGGTAACGGTCGGGATTTGCATTGGCTTTGGCCATGTCGAGATCCGGCATGCCCGCCCGCTCTCTGATTTTGTTCACGGAGATTTCGAGGTCATCCTGCGTCAGCGTTCCGAGCTCCGCCTTGGCTTCGGCATAGTTCAGGAGCACCTCCGCATAGCGGTAAACCGGGATGTCGCAGGTCGAGCGGTCGTTGCGGTCGACATTGCCGCCGGAAGCCGTGGGATCCTGGACGAACTTGATGGGCTGGTATCCGGTGACGCTGACCCCGAAATCGGGTGCGAGCACATCGGTTTTGCCGATTCGCGTATATCCCGGGGTGCGGACGCTCTGGGCCAGGCGCGGGTCGCGGTCTTTCATTTCGTCGTTGAACGACAGCGTCTGCCATCCGTCCGTGCGATCCGTGAAAGCCGTACCGTCTTTCATCAGGTACATGTTTATCATCTTTTTGGTGTATCCCGGACGGCCCTGGGTCGGTACCAGCGTAAATGCCGTGGCGTTGTGGTAGATGCCCAGCCCGTAATCGAACTTGATGGCGAGGATGTATTCGTCCTGGCTGGCGTCTTCCTGTGCGAAGAGCGTCAGGTAGTCTTTCTCCGGATTGCCGGTCTTGTAGAGTTTATACGGGCCGTCGTCGATCAGCTCCCTGGCTGCTTTGGCTGCCAGGTCGAGGTAATACGTGTAGTCGTGTCCCTCGATGGTGAGTCCGTGGTACTTGCGGTAGGTGCCTTCGTAGAGGCAGAACTGCGCTTTCAGCGCCAGGGCTGCCCACCTGTTTACACGGTAGGTGCTTACGTTGGGCGTGAGGGTGGCGATGGCTTCGTCGACGTCTTCGATCATCTTGGTCATGATCAGTTCGCGCGAATCGCGCGGATTCTGGAGCGCGGCATCGGTCGAACCGAGTTCCTGGTCGTACCAGGGGACGTCGCCGAACCGTTTCACCTTTTCGAAATAGAAGAAAGCCCGGAAGAATTTCGTCAGCGCGTTGTACTTGGCAACGGCATCTTTGTTTGCACATTGGTCGGAATACTTCAAAAGGGTATTCATACGGCGCAGGTCGGTCCAGGACCATCCGCCCCCGGAGTTGGGGACAGTTCGCTTGTTGCCTCCCAGTATCAGGTCGGAGAGGGTCTGGTTGACGATAAGGTCGCTCTGGTCGTCGTAGGGATTCTTATCCAGCAGGTTGTTGTAGAACGGATTGGTAAAGAGCTGGAGGTCGGTTTCGTTCTTGAAATAATCGTATTGCGATATTTTAGACAACGGCGCCTTGTCGAGTGCCGTGCAGGCCGACAATCCTACGGACAGTGTAATGGCTAATATGGTTAATCGCTTCATTTTGATCGTAGCTTAATGTTAGAAAGTGATGTCTATACCGAACATGAATGTCTTGGCCCACGGATAATAAGCTTGGTTGTATTGCTCCGTGCTTCTGGAGATGGCTGCCTCGGGATCGACATATTTGGAGTTTTTCTTGATCGGCGACCAGTAGCAGAGGTTCTCGCCCGAGAAATAGATGCGGATTTGGTCGATACCGGCCTTTTTCGTGAGGGTGGCGGGGATTGTGTAGCCGACAGTCAGGTTCTTCAGGCGCAGGTAACGGATATTCTGCAGGTAGTGGTCGTTTACCTTGCTCAGATAACCTCCTGTCGAAGAGTAGGCGCGGGCCCGCGGGAAATAGGAGTCGGGGTTGTCTTCCGACCATACCTTGCCGAGGAAATCTTTGGGCAGGAACGTGAGGTAAGGATAGGAGTAGCAGCCCCAGAACGGCATCGAACGTCCGGTAGGATACCAATAATGGTTGCCGGTTCCCTGGAAGAAGACCGAAGCGTCGAAGCCGTACCAGCGGATGCTGGCGTTGATACCGTAGGAGAGCGTGGGAAGCGAGTTGCCCAGAATCTTGCGGTCGCCCGGATCGTCGACGGTGTTGCTGCCGATTCCCCAGATGCCGTTGCCGTCGCGGTCGAGGAACTTGAGGTCGCCGGCCTGCCAGCCGCCGGTCAGGCGGGAGTTGCTGTAGCTCAAATCCACCTCCCGGGCATAAGCCTGCGCCTCTTCGGTGGTCTTGAAGAACCCGTCGGTGGTGAAGCCCCAGATTTCGCCGATTTCCATGCCTACGTAGTAGTCTTTGGCAAGCGATTTTTCCCGGTTGTCGTATTTGGTGATTACGCTCTTGTAGTCGCTGATGTTGAATCCGATGCTGTATTCGAACGGCTTGTTGGCGAGTTGGAACTGGTCACGCCAGTTCACCGAAAGCTCGTATCCCTTCGTCCGCAGGTCGGCCGCATTCATCTGCGGGGGATCGGCTCCGTAGACGCCCGGTAGAGCGACACCGTCGGTGAGCATGTCTTTCGTATCGCGGATATAGAGGTCGCCGGTCAGGTTCAGCCGGTTGTTGAACATGGCCAAATCGAGGCCGAGGTTCCATTGCTGGGACGTTTCCCACGTCAGGTCGGAGGCTATGGGCGCCCCCAGCGAGGAGTACTTGCCCATCGTTCCGCCCTCGCCGAAAGTATAGCCTGCGAAATCCTTGATCGATACCAACCGCATATAGGTGTAATAGGAGGAGACGTTCTGGTTGCCCAGGCTGCCGAAAGAGGCCCTCAACTTCAGGTTGTCCACGACGCTGCGGGCCGGTTCGAAGAAAGGCTCTTCCGAGATGCGCCATCCGACCGAACCGGAGGGGAACCAGCCCCAGCGGTGTCCGTCGGCGAAACGCGAAGTACCGTCGTAACGACCGCTGACTTCGACCAGGTAACGGCCCTTGTAATCGTAGTTGATACGGCCGAAGAAGCCCATCAGGGCGTATTCGTTCTGGCCGCCGCCGACGCCTGTCAGGGTTTCGCCCTTCTCGTTCTGGCCTACGAGATCCAGGTCGTCCAAATCAACCGAGGAGAGGTTGCGGCCCCAGGCCGAAACATTCTTGCTGGCCCAGGTTTCGTAGTTGAATCCGAACGTACCCGAGAGGTGATGCGCGTCGGCGAACGTTTCGTCGTAGTTGGCAAAGGCGTTGGCAGAGTAGTAGTTGCGCGTGTTGACCGCTTCGTCGAGCTGGTTTTCGCCGGCGCCGGTGGCGTAAGCGGCGAGCTCGGCATCGGGATACTCGCGGTAATACATGGCGGAACTGCGGCTCGTGTTGCGGGCCTGGTACAGCCGGTAGGTGAAGTCGCCGGTAATGCTCAATGTCTTGACCGGCGTGATGACCAGGCGCGTGGTGTTCGAGAAGTCGCTCGTACGGTCGACGTTGCGGTGCGTGCCCTCGTTGAGCATGATATGACGGCCGTTACCCACTTTGTAATTCAGGTACGGGGTGCCGTAGAGCCACGAGCCGTCGGGGTTCTTCATCGGGAAGTTGGCCAACGCGTGATTGGAGAGGTAACCCAGGGTATTGTCGATGCTGCCGTCGCCCAGGGAGGTGTATTTCGAACTGAAGAACGACGTGTTGTTGGACATGGTCGCCCATTTGTTGATCCGGAAGTCGATTTTCGAGCGCAGGTTGTATTTGTTGTATACGTCGGGAATCGCACGCTGGATACCTTCCTGGCGGTCGTAAGCACCCGAAACCATGTACTTGATGTCTTTCGTGCCGCCGCTGATGGAGATGCTGTGCTGCTGAACCGGGCGTTTTTCACGGAAAAGCATGTCCCACCAGTCGTAGTTGCCGTAGTAGACCCACTGCTTGCGGCCGTTGCGCACCTCTTCGACGACCCACGGACGGTCGGGATTCTCTTTGCGGTCGTTTACACGCGCCAGAAGCTGCTGCATGTCGTGGTCGGTGTAGTCCACGTAATTCGTGCCGGAGTCGGACTGCCAGAATTTGTTGACCGTGTAGACCGACCAGTAACCGCGGTTCTCGTAGTCGGTCGAGGTGGTCGATTCCTCCCAGCCGAAACGGCCGCTGTAACGAACCGTCGCCTTGCCGTCTTTGGCCGAACCGGTTTTCGTGGTGACCAGGATGACACCGAATGCCGCGCGCGCACCGTAAACGGCTGCTGCAGCGGCATCCTTGATGACCGAGATGGACTCGACGTCGTTCGGGTTGACGCGGTTGAGGTCGCCGACGGCGCCGTCGATAAGCACGAGCGGGTCGGCACCGTTGATGGAGGTCACGCCGCGCACGTTGATGGCGGGCGAGCTGCCGGGTTTACCCGAAGAGGTCGTGATGTTAAGACCCGCCACGGAACCCTGGAGCATGTTGGTCAGGGAGTGGGCGACGCGGTTTTCGAGGTCTTTGCTCCCCACGGTCGCCACGGCGCCGGTGAGGTTGACCCGCTTCTGCGTACCGTAGCCGATGACCACCGCTTCGTCGAGTTGGATGGCGTCTTCCTGCAGGTAGACGGTGACGTTCTCCTTGGTTGCGGGAACCGTCACTTTCTGGGGCAGGTACCCCAGGCTGGATACATTCAGGACAACTGCCCCCGCCGGAACCCGGAGTGTGAAGCCGCCGTCTTCTGCGGTCGTGATTCCTTTGGTCGTACCGTCGACCAGGACGGCTACTCCCACGAGAGGTTGTTGTTGGGCATCGAGGACTTTCCCGGATACCACCCGATTCTGGGCTGCGAGGGTGAAGATACCCCCTCCCACCATCAGAAACAGAGATAGAACCAATGGTCTAAATACTCTCATAAGTCTGTGTTTGTAAGTTAGTAAAAAGTAGAAGGTTGATGTGTTACAGGATGTTACTGGCGTTTATACGCATCTGTCGAGAACGCTTTCGGGCGCTGCATGTTTTCAGTCCATGTATTTCCGAATTCGTCCGTGACGGTAATTACCAGGTCGGTATCGGCGTCGGGCGCCTTCACTTTGAAGAAATGCGTGAATTTCTTGGTGATGAACGACGGCGTTGATGTGAGTTTATCGTTGTTGAACCGCTTGACGGAGAGTGCGGCGATATGGAGCGGATCGTAGGCTTCGACCTGCGTGGGCGTGAGTTCGCTGCCGGTTTCCGTGGTGACCTTCAGTGTCCAGTCCGAGCTCCAGTTCCAGATGTTTATCAGCACCTCGTTGCGGGAGTTCGCCGGATAGGCGTCGACATATTGCAGGTAGGCGTTCTTGACGGAGGCAGGAACGGACGAGGGCATCAGCGGAACGTCGGCCATCGAGAAATGCACGTTGTTCAGGTCGTAGCTGCGGAACTGGTAATCCTCCGGCCAGCCGGTGGATTTGTATGTCCATTTGAAATCGGTGCCGGATACGTCCCACACGGCGTAGCCTCCGGGGGTTCCGTCGATGCTGATATGGACGCCGGGCGTAAGGTGCCCCGACCACCACCAGGAAGCGCATACCGAGCCGGAGTTGTGTTCGTGGAAACCGCGGCCGCCCACGATCGGGGCGTCGGGCGTCACATTGAAAATCATGTGGGTGTGTCCCGTTACGAAATGCACCTTATAGCCGTCCAGAATATTGAAAAGGCTGGTGGTGTTCGCCACGTCGTGGTCGATTTTGAATCCGGAAACGCCCGAGGGGTAGAATATCTGCGCATGGGTCGTGATGACCAGCGGCGTAGCCTTGTCCACGTACGCCAGATCTTTTGCGAGCCAGTTCAACTGTTCCGTGGAGAGGCGCTTGTCGTAATCGCGGGAATCGGTCCCGTCGTAATTGCTGCAGTCGATGTCGTCCAGAACGACGTAATGGACTTTGCCGATATTGAAGGAATAATAGGTGGGGGCGATGTAATTCACATACGTAGTTGCCGCGTCGAAATCCGACGTGGTTTTGTAATCGTTGTCATGGTTGCCCATGGTATGGAATATCTGCAGGCCCTTGACCTGTGCGTTGATGGCGCTCAGGTATTCGGGGAAATAGAATTTGTTCGAGTACCAGTACAGGTCCCACGTCATGTCCCCGAGGGTGATGGCGTACATCCGCTCCCCGCTGTGGCGGCCCATGTAAGCGGTCAGGTCGGATGTGAATTCGCTGAATTGTCGGCTGTCGCTCGTGCGGTTGGCGAGGTGCATGTCGCCGAGCATGAAGATTTTGTAAGCGTCCTGGTTTATCTTTACGAGCGAGAAATCCACCCGTTCGACGACGTCGCGGCCGCCTTTCAGGTCGTCGTGGAATTTGGGAAGCACTCCGTCGGAAGGCACTTCGTAACCGCTCGGAACGGAGATAAAGACATATCCCCATTTCTTGGCGGATTTGAGCTGGTAGATGCCCCTTTCGTCCGTTACGGTCACTTCCGCGCCGTCGGACACCACGACATTCGGCACGCCGCTGCCGGCAGACGAAACGACACCGTAGACCGTTGTGCCTTCATCCGGTGTGAAGCCGATGTCTTCGACTATTTTCAGGTAGGTTCTTCCGTACGATTTCTTGCGTGTGTCCCTTTTGATGAAGACCTTGTAATAGCCGGTTTCGCATTCGGCGGCCAGGCGTACGGTGAAGCTTCGGGAAGAGGTTTTAACGATGGAGCAGACGTAGGATATGCCTGTTTCCGACTCCAGTATGAATGAATCAGTTGTTAACGGCGAATTCCCCCCCCCCTCGGGCACGGTGAAGGTGTACTCTCCGCCTTTGGCTGCGTTGATTAATGTCGGAAGATCGAACCGTACGTCGAAGTTGTCCGCCGGGCTTCCTTCGTCCTTACTGCTGCAGGCGATGCATAGCGAAACGGCTGCGAGTACGAGTAACAGGTAGTTTATTCCGTTTTTCATGTTGAAATCTTGTTTTATAATAAATAGGTAACTGCCGACGAATTTGTTGTTGACAGTTGATAACTGTTTGTTTTCTGTGTTGCGGATGGGCCGGGCTGAATTCCGCCGGGCTGTCCGTTGTTGCAGTCCTATGTAAAAACCATTTCGTATATGTTTCGTATGTGTTTCATATCTGTTTCAAAAATAACATGCTATGTTATGATTCAAAATTAGATTATTCTCTTGAGAAAACCAAATCAATAGCTAATTTTTTCTAATTATTTTTATACCAGACCTAATTTAATAAATTTTTACGGTATTTTAACAATAATTTATGGATAAAAAGACCTGTTTTTCGAAAAATTAGCTGCCTGTTGTGCCCGGATTGCTGCCGTTGCAGGTGATGTTGATAAAATAACGGTGGAGGCGGGGAGTTTCGGAATGTAATTCCGCATGCCGAAAGTCGTCCGCCAAGGCGAAAACGATACGGTAAAAAGGCGTACGCTTGTAACCTGCTGTCCGGGGCCGAGCCGTATTTTTCAGGCTGCATGTCCGCGCTGCAAAGGGCCGGTTGCGGGACTTTTTCGTTCCGGGCTTAATCCGGCCCGGACGGTTCGCGGTGCCGCTGAAGAGGTGCAAACGAACAGAGGGCGGAAACTTTCCGCCCTCTGTTCGTTGCCCGTAAATCGGCCGTGCTTATTCGATCGTCAGCCCCCGTCCTTTGGGGTATTTCACCCCGTAGCGGAGCCGCAGTTCGCGCTGCTCTCCGGGTTTGAGGTTCAGTTTCCAGGTGACGATTCCGCTGTTTTTATCCACCTGACCGCCGCTCAACTCCTCCTCGGTAACCGTGATGGTGCTGTTGCGCGACACGGGCAGCTGATCGCAGAGCGTCACTGCGACCGGTTCGGAGTGGGTGTTGCGGACGGTGATTTTCCAGGCCATGGTCTGTGTTTGGTTCGAGCCCATGAACTTGCGCGACACGTAGTCGCCTTCCTTGGTGCGCTCGATGCGGATGCTCCGGTCGCGCCCCAGCGAGAAGCGGAGCGTATCGCTGGCCTGCCCGGGAGAGAGGATGCTCTTGCCGACGAACGTGTTTTCGAAATAGACGTTGGCTTCGCCCTCCAGCAGGTTGAGTTTCTCCCAGTCGGTGGCCTCCGCCGTCAGGAAAGCGTCCCTGTCGATTTTCGGGGTGCTCCGGTAGGTGTAGTGGGCCGGAATCCGGAAACGCCCGATTTCAGCCGTTACGGTTTTGCCGTCGGAGGGAATGGTGTAGGGCTGCCTGATTTCGAATTCGTAGCCCAGGCGGCTCTGCGCCTGCTCCACCTCCATCACCTCGCTGTCGCTCTCTTCGGCGATGTACTCTGCCTGTGCCTGTGCGGGCGCGGCGCCGGCAAATGCCGCCGCTTTCTGCCGTCCGTATCCCGTGACGACGACTTCGTCCAGCGCCGCGGTCGATTCCCGCAGCGTTACGTTCATGACGTTGCCTGTAATGTCCCGGGTCTGCGTCTCGAAGCCGATGAAACTGTACTGGAGGCTGCCGGCCCCGTTGGGGATGGTGATGGAGTAGCGGCCGTTGACATCGGTGCCGGTGCCGACGGTGGTGCCGGGTATCATGACGGTCGCCCCGGCGAGCGGCTCGCGCTGCTCGTCGAAAACCGTTCCCGAGACGGTGTTGCCTGTTATGTTGAGGTCGTAGCGGGGGGCCGCAAGGCCGTAGTCGAGCCAGTAGGTTTGCAGCTGCGGGGCGATATTTCCGGTGTTGGGATTCGACGAGGAGAGCGTGAGCGCCACGTTTTTCCACTCTTCCCCGGTATGCTGGGTGATGTTGGCCTTGTAGGAGATTTCCACGGGTTCCGTGAGTCCGCCGGAGCGGACGTCGTAGGAGGGGAACCAGCCGGCGTTGCGGACGTAGTAAATCAGCGTGAACGCTCCCTTGCAGGCCGCCGGGGCCTCGATGCGCACCTCCACTTCGCTCACCGGGTCGGGCCGTTTGCCCCCGAGCTGCGCCAGTTCCCGCATAAGTCGCTGTTCGCTTTTGTTCAGGGTTTCCGCCTGCTCGTCCATTGCGAGTGTTTTCTGCGAGAGTTCCTGCAGCCGGGCCGTGTAGTACTCGTTCAGCTCCTTGATGGCCGCCAGCGGGGTGGCGACGTTCCGGTTGCCTACCGAGCAGTTGGTTTTCAGCAGTTGGTATTCGGCTTCGAGCACCTCGCGCGAGGCTTTCAGCTTTTTCTGCTGTCGCCGCGTCTTGAGGAGCTCCTGCTCCAGCGCCTGCTGTTTCGCCGTACGTTCCAGGCTGTCGGTATAGTTGAACAGGCGGTTGACGGCCGTTACGGTGAACTTGCCTTTGGCGCTTACCTGCAGGCTCTTGTCGTCGAGGTAGGGCGAAAGGCCGGTGAAGACGACGGTGGAGCTGCCGGCCGGCAGGTCGAGCTGTTTGGTGCGCGTCACCTGCGCCCCGTCGATGAACAGGGTCACTTTCTCGACGGCGGTTTTTACTTTCTCCGGCCCCGGGGCGGCGCCGGCCGTCGCGGCGAGGCCCAGCAGCAGCCACAGTATACCGGTTATCCGTTTCATAATGCTGTCCGTTTTTTGGTTTGACTCAAACAAAGTTATGAAAATATTCCGCACGGACAACCCTTCGGGAGAGCTATTCGAACTCCTCCAGCACCCGCTGCATCTTCTGGCGGATTTCCGCCGAGCAGAGGTTGCCGATGCTGCCCGCGTGGGTGTGGTGCACCTCGCGTGTGGGACGGTATTGGCCGCGCTGTACGGCCATGCCGATTTGTCTGTAGGCTTCGCGGAACGGTACGCCCTGCAGCACGAGGCGGTTGACGTCCTCGACCGTGAAGAGGTAGTCGTATTTCCGGTCGTCGAGGATGCCGGTGTTGACTTTCAGGTGCGCGAGCATGAAGTCGCACATCGTCAGCGTGCGTTTGAGCTCGGTCGTCGCCGGGAAAAGGATGTCCTTGAGCAGCTGCATGTCGCGGTGGTAGCCTATGGGCAGGTTCGCCGTGAGCAGTGCGATTTCGTTGGGCACCGACTGCAGGCGGTTGCAGCGGCCCCGCATGATTTCGAAAACGTCGGGGTTTTTCTTGTGGGGCATGATGCTCGAGCCGGTGGTGAGGTTGTCGGGCAGCGATACGAAGCCGAAATTCTGGCTCATGAAGAGGCAGACGTCCATCGCCATGCGTCCCACCGTCGCCGCTACGGCGGCAATGGCGTTGGCGGCGGCGCGCTCGCTCTTGCCGCGGCTCATCTGCGCCGCCACGACATTGTAGTGCAGCGCTTCGAAGCCCATCAGGCGCGTGGTCATCTCACGGTCGAGCGGGAACGACGAGCCGTACCCTGCGGCCGATCCCAGCGGATTCTGGTTGGCGATGTGCCACGCTGCCGCGACGAGCCGCATGTCGTCCACCAGGGTTTCGGCATAGGCGCCGAACCACAGCCCGAACGACGAGGGCATGGCGATTTGCAGGTGGGTGTACCCCGGCATCAGCACCCCTTTGTACTGCTCGCTCAAGCTTTGCAGGCGGTCGAAAAGGGCCTTTACGGCTTCGGCGGTCTGCCGCAGTTCGTCGCGCAGGAAGAGTTTGAGGTCGACCAGCACCTGGTCGTTGCGCGAGCGTCCCGAATGGATTTTCTTGCCGGCCTCGCCCAGGCGGCGCGTGAGCATCAGTTCGACCTGCGAGTGGACATCCTCGGTGCCGGGTTCGATTTCGAAGCGTCCGGCTTCGATTTCGTCGGCGATTTCCCGCAGCCCGGCGGTCAGCACTTCCAGTTCGGCGGCGGTCAGCAGTCCGATTTTCTCGAGCATGGCGATGTGTGCCAGCGAGCCCTGGACGTCGTATTTCGCCAGCCGCATATCCAACTCGCGGTCGTCGCCCACGGTGTATTCTTCGATCATCTTGTCGGGTTCGAAGCCCTTGTCCCAAAGTTTCGTTGCCATAGGGTATCTCTTATCTTTTTTTGTTCGTTTCGTTTTTTCGCTGTCCTTTACTCCGGACGGTGAAGGCCCGGGGGCACCGCCGTATTTGCCGGCCCGTCCGGGTACTTCCCGGGGTGGAAATTTCCATACCGGAAAACCGGGTCAGATGCTTGCTGCCAATTGCTTTATAAAATTTTCATAAATGCCGATTCCCTCTTCGATTTCCGACAGGAGCACGTATTCGTCGGCCGTGTGCGAGCGCGAGGATTGCCCGGGGCCCATTTTGAGCGAGGGAAACGGCATCAGCGCCATGTCCGAGGTCGTGGGCGATACATAGCTTTTGCGTCCGGCTGCGGCGGCCGCCCGTGCCAGCGGATGTGCGGCATCGAGCGCCGAGGCGCGGATGCGCGTCGAGCGGGGAACGGCTTGAGAGCGGAGCGCCGCGCGCAGGAGTTCGACCGTCTGTTCGTTCGTGTAGGCGTCCGTCGTGCGGACGTCGACCACGAAACGGCAGGTGTCGGGCACGACGTTGTGCTGCGTTCCC
>ERZ791875.862-NODE-862-length-25805-cov-8.706718_pt1 | contig 25805 bp, 19 predicted proteins | sample MGYA00510278_ERZ791875 | MGnify/ENA primary metagenome ERZ791875 (study PRJEB30046, sample SAMN00792078) | human gut metagenome | study: EMG produced TPA metagenomics assembly of the A metagenome-wide association study of gut microbiota in type 2...
CCGGACACGAAGGTGCCCGCCGGCCGCCGCACCGCCGCCACGGCAGGCGACAGCGCCGCAGCGGTGAACGGGAACAGAAAAAAGAAAGAGACACGATTACCCCTGCAAGTAAAAAATATCCCTGTTGACAAAGGGAGATTCAGAGGGAATGTAAATACGAAACATAAGCCGCCGGAGCAGACAGCAGCGACAAGGCGGTGAACAAAAACCGGAATAAGATTTAGAAACGATATTTACAGCTTATGTTTTTGGAAAATGCCAGCCGCAAAGGCTGGATCGAAGTAATCTGCGGCTCGATGTTCTCGGGTAAGACCGAAGAGTTGATACGCCGCCTCAAACGCGCCAAGTTCGCCAACCAACGGGTCGAAATCTTCAAACCGCGCATCGACGTGCGCTACTCGGAGGAGGAGGTCGTGTCGCACGATTCGAACGCCATCCGCTCCACGCCGGTCGACTCGCCCCGCAACATCCTGCTGATGACCTCCGACGTCGATGTGGTGGGAATCGACGAGGCGCAGTTCTTCGATCAGAGCATCGTCGAGGTGTGCCGCGAACTGGCCGACAGCGGCGTGCGGGTCATCGCCGCGGGGCTGGACATGGACTACACCGGCAAGCCTTTCGGCCCGATGCCGGCGCTGATGGCCACGGCCGAATACGTCACCAAGGTGCACGCCATCTGCGTCCGCTGCGGCAACCTCGCGCACCACTCCCACCGCCTCACCCAGGACGAGAAGCTGGTCGTGCTGGGCGAAACCGATTCCTACGAGGCCATCTGCCGCCACTGTTTCAAGGAGCTGGTGCGGAACAAAAAAGAAGAGTAGGCCCCTGCACCGACATACCCGATGAAAGGAAAGAGGCCGCCGGCCTCTTTTTTTGTCCGGCGCCGGATTGCAAAACCGGAATAACCGCCTGAATACATTGGTACTGCACGAAATAAATCGTATCTTTACATCAAAGAAAGCATCCATGGAGGTATTGAAATTAGACAGGCGCAATACGACCCTCGTCGACAACGTCGAAGAGAGCCTGATACGCTTCTTCAAAGAACAGGGACTGCGCCCCGGCAGCAGCATTCCGAACGAAATCGACCTCGCGGCGTCGCTGGGCGTCGGCCGCGCCGTGCTGCGCGAAGCTTTGAGCCGCTTCAAAATGACCGGCATGATCGTATCCCGCACCAAGAAAGGAATGGTGCTGGGCGAGCCGTCGCTGCTGGGCGGCATGAAGCGCTGCGTCAATCCCCTGCTGATGAACGAATCGACGCTGCGCAACATCCTCGAATTCCGCGTGGCGCTCGAAATCGGCATCAGCAGCAACATCTTCCGCAACCTCACCCCCGCTCACGTGGCCGAGTTGGAGCAAATCGTGGAGATGAGCCAGGTCATCGGCAACAACAAATACGCTCCTGTCAGCGAACACCGGTTCCACACCAAACTCTACGAGATTACGGGCAACGCCATCATCACCGAATTCCAGGACATCATCTACCCCGTACTGGATTTCGTCAAGGAGAAGTACCGCGACTCGTTCGAGCCGATTGAGCTGGAGCTGGAGCGCAGCGGCGAACTGGTCACCCATCGCCACCTGCTGGAATATATCCGCAAAGGCGACCTGCAGGGTTACAAACGGGCCATCGAAGAGCATTTCAAACTCTACTCGATTTACCTCGAACGGCACCGCAGGCAGAACATGGAGGAGAGCCTGCCGCAGCCTGTCGCGGAAAAGGTCTGGTAACCGCCCCAAGGGCCCGGCAGGAGAACGGCGGCCCGGTCGCTCCCGTTGTTGTCCGGCAGCAGCCGGACACCCTGAAAAGCCGGGAATAACCAGCGGCAGCCATGCCCGGTACGCGCCCGGCAATCATCCAGACGGCCTCTCGGGCAGTCCTGCCCACCAACGCACTCCGCTCCTCCGACAACCCGTTGCGGCGACCATCCGACGCCCCTATAACGCCCTGCCCGGCAACACATCGGCACGTCCGGCAACCTGTCCGGCAATCCTTCCCACAAACACCATCCGGCAACCATCCGATGCCCCTATAACGACCTGCCCGGCAACACATCGGCACGTCCGGCTACCTGTCCGGCAATCCTTCCCACAAACACCACCCGGCGACCATCCGATGCCCCTATAACGACCTGCCCGGCAACACATCTGCACGTCCGGCTACCTGTCCGGCAATCCTTCCCACAAACACCACCCGGCGACCATCCGACACCCGTATAGCACCCCGACCGGCATAAAGGCCCGCCCCCGCCATAAAAAATGCGCCGCTGAAACCAGCGGCGCATTCGTTTTATCGGCGCAGTTTACTTTCATCCGTCACCGGGCCTCCCGCAGGGCCCCGATAAACCCGGGCCAGAGCACCCACAGATTTTCGGTCTGGAGCCACAGTTCGCGGGCCTGCGCCTGCTGCGAGGGCCGCTCGCTCCCGATATCTTTCAGATAGGCCTCGTCGGCGGGATGCTCCCCGGCCGTAAACTCGGCGAAATAGGGGGCAAAACGGGTCTTGAAATGCTGCAGCTCGCCCTCGGGCAGCTTCCCGTCGCGGCGGAACGCCGACCAGAGCAGCAGCACTTCGCGGCTGGCATACTTATCCGACACGTCGTTGATAACCTCGTCGAACAACTCCTGCTCGTCCATCGCCAGGTAGTCGAAAGCCAGCAGCTCGCTTCCCTCGAGGTGATCCTCGGGGTCAAGCTCCAGCAGCAGTTCCAGCAGAGCCGCCGACATCTCGAAATCGTTGATCAGGAAGTGGTCGATGGCCGACGCCAGCACCAGTTCGAGCGCGGCGCGCGAATTCCGGTGATTCCACTCGAGGTTGATTTCCTCGTCCTCGGGCACGAGGGCCGCAAGGCGCTGAAAAGCCTGAAAACGCTCGTTGCAGGCCCCCTCGACATCGCCCGCAGCCTCCATTTCACGGGTACGGGCCAATACGCCGGCGAAGTTGTACGCCCCCTCGCCGACAACTTCGAACGTCTGGTCGGAAGTGGGGTTAAGATATGCTTTTTGCATCGTGTCGCATTTTAAAAATCATAACAGCCAAAACGGCCAATGTCGCCGCCCCGCCCAGCAGGTAGGCCGCCGCACGGTCGTGCATGCCGCACATGAGCGGCGATATGAAGATATAGGACATACAGACATAGGTCATGATCAGCGCCGGCACGAGTCCCACCCAGCGGTTGCGTCCCCGCCTGTTCAGGTAGGCCGTAATCATCCAGAGGGTAACCATCGCCAGGGCCTGGTTCATCCATGCGAAATAACTCCACATAGCCTGGAAAGGCAGGCAGAAGATAATCAGCAGCCCCACCGCAAAAAGCGGCACGCTGATGTAGATGCGCCAGCGCAGGCTGCGCTGCCCGACCCCCATGAAATCGGCGACGATGAGCCGCGCCGAGCGGAATGCCGTATCGCCCGAGGTGATGGCGCAGGCCACGACCCCGAAAATGACGAATCCCGCCAGCACCTCGCCCAGCGTACTGCGGGCGATGACGTCGACCATCACGGCCGCCTGCCCGCCGTATTCGGCGATTGCGGCATTGAGCCCCTCCGTGCCGTTCCAGAACGCCATGGCCACAGCGGCCCAAATCAGGGCGATGATGCTCTCGGAAATCATGGCGCCGTAGAACACCGGCCGCGCCTCCCGCTCGGAGCGCAGGCAGCGGGCCATCAGCGGCGACTGCGTGGCGTGGAAACCCGAAATCGCCCCGCAGGCAATGGTCGTAAAGAGCATCGGGACAATCGGGAACCGCCCGGGATCGGCGATGCCGTTGTGCAGCGAGGTGAGTTCCGGAATGGTATATTTACCGTCGAAAAGCAGTACGACGAGGATTCCCAGCGCCATAAAGAGCAGCGCACAGCCGAAAACGGGGTAAATCTTACCGATAATCTTGTCCACGGGCAGCAGCGTCGCCACGATGTAATAAGCCAGGATAATCCCGAGAATCAGGAGCAGCAGCCACGAAAAATCCCCGAATGCGACGCCCGACAGGGCCGGCAAATTTACCCTGTTGGCTATCAGCGCCGCCGGCTGCGAAAGGAACACGGCGCCCACGAGCACCATCAGACCGACCGAGAAAACGCGCATGAGCTGTTTGGCCCCGTGCCCGAGGTAGGTGCCGACCGTTTCGGGCAGGCTCGCACCGTTGCTGCGCAGCGAGATGATGCCGGCGATAAAATCGTGTGCGGCCCCCATGAAGATGCCGCCGAAGGTAATCCACAGGAATGCCACGGGGCCGTATGCCGCCCCGAGCACGGCCCCGAAAATCGGCCCGAGCCCGGCGATGTTGAGCAGTTGGATGAGGAACGTTTTCCACATCGGCAGCGGAATGTAGTCCACGCCGTCGTAGGAACGCCGGCAGGGCGTTTCAGCCGCAGGATCGACCCGCACCAGACGCTCCAGATAACGTCCGTATGTAAAGTAGGCGCCCACGAGCAGCGCCAGACATACCAGAAAAGTAACCATAGCCGGGGCAGTTTTGACGCGAATATAGCAAGAAAAGCGAGAATTTTTTCAAAATTGTTGCGAGAAAAAGATTTTTTTCAGATATTTGCAATCCCAAAGGGAACTTAATGTTCCCGGAAAGCCGAAATAGCTCAGTTGGTAGAGCGTTTCACTCGTAATGAAGAGGTCCCGGGTTCAAGTCCCGGTTTCGGCTCGGAAAATCCCTGATAACAGATTAGTTATCAGGGATTTCTGTTTCTCGGGCGAGTCTTTTTCCACCCTTGTTTTCCAGGCAGGAACAAGGCAAAAGGCGGCTTGCGGCGCAAACAGCCGGACTTCGGAGCACAGGGCACACCCGCCTGCGCAACACGCGGCGGGCGGCACGGCATGCACAAGCGACCCGGAATACACAAGCCGGCGCAGAATACAGCGGACAGTGCAGAATACGGCAACCGGCGCGGAATGCACGCGTGACGCAAAATCCCCGGAATCGAAAAATCGGAGTGCCCAGCCTGCAGCCGTACACCCCGATTCCAAACCACCCGGCAGGCGCGAATCACTCCGTCCAGCCGCCGCCCAGGGCCTTGTAGAGCTCCACCAAGGCGAGGTTCTCGTCCCGCACGGCGTTGCTCACCCCGATTTGGGCATCGAAATAACGACGCTGGGCGTCCAGCACGTCGATATAATTGATGCTGCCGCCGCGGTACTGCAACTGTGCCAGCTCGACGTACTTGCGGGCCGCATCGCGCAGGTTGACCTTCAGGGCCGCGGACTGGCGCACGCCGCGGTAGGTTATGACCGCGTCGTTGGCCTCCTTGAAGACCGTCAGCACCTTCTTTTCGTACTCCAGACGGGCCTCGTCGTATGCTGCCAGCGCGGCGCGGTATTTCGCCCGCTTGCGTCCGAAGCCGAAAACCGGCGAGGCAAGCGTCCCGGCGACATACGAGAACGGCGAACGGAAAAATCCGCCCAAATCGTCGTTCTCCCAGCCGCCCGTCAGGTTAAAAGTCAGGCGCGGGAAACGGTCGGCATAGGCCATGCCCGCCGAGGCCATCGCCGCACGGAGCTGCTGCTCCGAAGCCCGCACGTCGGGACGGCGCCGGAGCAGTTCCGAGGGCAGCCCGACGGGAAGCCTGTCGGCGAATTCGGCTTCGGTATCCATCCTGCCGCGCACCACGCGCCAGTCGGGATTCTCGCCCATAAGCAGGGCGATGGCGTTCTCGGCAATCTCGATACGGCTCTCCAAATCGGGAATCAGCGCCGCCGTCGCGGCGTACTCGACTTTCGCCTGCTGGTAAACGGTTTCGGAGGTGAGGCCCCCCTCGAAGCGCAGCTGCGCCTGGTAGGCGCCCTCGCTGCGCGTGATGAGCGTACGCCGCACGATGGAGAGTTCGTTGTCGAGCGCCATGAGGTTGAAGTAGGCCGAAGCCGCTTCGGCCACGAGCGTCATCTGCATCGCCCGCCTGTCCTCGACCGACGCGAGGTATTCGGCGCCGCCCCGGCGCTTGGCCCAGCGCAGGTTGCCCCACAAATCCAGCTCCCAGCTCAAAGTCGCCTTGGCCCCGAATTCGGCATCGCGGGTCGACGTCTCCCCGGCATAGTCGTTGGTTTCATGGTCGGCATAGGCGTTGGCGGAGAGCGAAGGCAGCCGTTCGGCCTTGCTCACGCGGTAAAGCTGGCGCAGGCGCTCCACACGCGCCGCAGCGGCGAGCATGTCCTTGTTGTTGGCCAGCGTACGCCCGATAATCCGGCACAGGGTCGAATCGCCGTAGAAGCGCCACCACTCCATGTCGGCGATGGTCAGCGAATCGGCGGCTGCCCCGTCGGCAATCCCCGCCGGGAGGTCGATTTCGGGTGCCTTGCAGTGGCGCACGGCCGAGCAGGAGCCCAGCCCGGCGGCAGCGGCCAGTATCATGAGCAGTATCGTAAGTCGTTTCATCGTTTCAGTTTTGCTTTAATCCGGTAAATCCACACAAAGAAGAAGGGCACGAAGACAATACCGACCGTAATGGCCACCAGCATGCCGAAAAAGACGCCCGTGCCGATGCCCTGGCGGCTCGCCGACCCCGGCCCCGAGGCGAAGACCAGCGGCAGCAGGCCGAGGATAAAGGCCAGCGAGGTCATGACAATCGGGCGGAAGCGCAGGTGGGCCGCCGTAAGCGCTGCCGACACCACGTCGCGGCCCTTCTCAACCTCCTCCTTGGCGAACTCCACAATCAGGATGGCGTTCTTGGCCACCAGTCCCACGAGCATCACCAGCCCGATCTGGAAATAGATATTATTCTCCAGGCCGCATATCCAGATGCCGAGGTAGGCGCCGATGCCGGCCACCGGAAGCGACAGGATGACCGCCACAGGCACCGACCAGCTTTCGTACTGGGCCGCGAGGAACAGGAACACGAACAGGAACGCCAGCGCCAGCACGAGCCCGGTCTGTCCGCCCACGTGCTTCTCCTGGTAGGAGAGGCCGCTCCACTCGACGCCGACCGACGCCGGGAGGTGCCTGCGCACGAGCTCTTCCAGGACGTCCATCGCCTGTCCCGAGCTGTACCCGTGGGCCGCTTCGCCCGAGATGGTGGCCGAGTTGAACATGTTGAAACGCTTGATGTTGCCGGCTCCCGTCGTATAGTGCGTCGTACCGAGCGAGGTGATGGGAATCATCACGTCCCCCGCGCCGCGGACGAAGAAGAGGTTCAGGTTGTCGCGCTGCGCACGGTAAGGGGCCTCGGCCTGGATGTAAACGCGGTAAATGCGGTTGAACATGTTGAAGTCGTTGACGTAAATCGACCCCGTAAAGGCTTTCATCGTCGAGAAAATGTCGGACATCGAAACGCCCAGCAGCTGCGCCTTGTCGCGGTCGACGTCGAAGTAAAGCTGCGGAATGTCGCCCTGCATCGACGACGCGAGCCCCGAGAACTCGGGCCGCTGCGAAGCGTAGTGCATCAGCGTATCCACGGCGTGCTGCAAATCCTCGTAGGTCGTGTTGCCGCGCGCCTCGAGCACCATTTCGAAACCGCCCGAGTTGCCCAGTCCGGGAATCACGGCGGGCGTCGAGAGGTAGACCTTGCTCTCGGGATAGCGCGACATCTCGGCGCGCACGCGCTGCATCACGTCGCTCAACCCCTCCGAGTCGCGCTCGCCCCACGGCTTGAGAATCACCGTCAGCTGGCTTCGCGCCTGGTTCGTGCCGACGCGGGGACTCGAGCCGGTAACGTTGAGCACGTACTCCACGTCGGGGTCGTTCATCAAAAACTCCATGGCGCGGTCGGTCACCTCGCGCGTGCGCTCGATGGTCGCCCCCTCGGGCAGCTCCAGCTCCACGGTGAAGTAGCCCTGATCCTCCTGCGGCATGAAACTCTGCGGCACGAGCCGGTTCATCAGCCAGATGCCGATGAGCACGATGCCGAAGGCCGCGAACATGCGGCGCGAATGTTTCAGCGCCCCCTGTATCATGCGCCCGTAGAACTTGTTGCCCGTCGCCAGGCCGAGGTTGATACGGCGGAAGAACCGGTTTTTCTTTCCCTCGCTCCCCGGGCGCAGGAAGAGCGAACACATCACGGGGCTCAACGTCAGCGCCACGACGGTCGAGATAATCACCGACACGGCGATGGTGATGGTGAACTGGCGGTAGAGCTGCCCGGTGATGCCCGAAAGGAAGCTCACCGGCACGAACACGGCGCACAGCACCAGCGACATGGCAATCAGCGCGCCGCTCAAGCTGCCCATCGCCTTTTTCGTCGCCTCGTAAGGCGAGAGGTGCTCCTCGTTCATGATGCGGTCGACGTTCTCCACCACCACGATGGCGTCGTCGACCACGATGCCGATGGCCAGAATCAGTCCCAGCAGCGTCAGCATGTTCAGCGAGAAGCCGAAAACGAGCATCACGCCGAAGGTGCCTATCAGCGAAATCGGCACGGCGACAATCGGGATAAGCGTCGCGCGCCAGCTCTGCAGCGAAAGGAACACCACCAGAATCACCAGCAGTAGCGCCTCGAAAAGCGTGCGGTAGACGTGGTGAATCGACTCCGAGATATAGGTGGTCATGTCGAACGGAATCTCGTAGCTGATACCCTCCGGGAAGTTGCCGGCAATTTCATCCATGGCGGCCTTGACCGAAGTCGCGACCTCCATGGCGTTGGCGCCGGGGAGCATGTTGATGTTCAGCACGGCGGCGTTTCCGCCGTTGATGCCGCTCTCGGTGTTGTACGACGAGGCTTCGAGCGAGATGCGCGCCACGTCCTTGAGGCGGATAATCGAACCGTCGGGGTTGGCCCGCACGACGATGTCCTCGAATTCGCTCACCGACGACAGGCGGCCCTGCGCCGTGATGGGAATCGTGACGTCGATTCCGTTCATGGGGGCCTGTCCCAGCACACCGGCGGCCGATTCGCGGTTCTGGTCTTTGAGCGCCGTCTGCAAATCCTTGACCGTCAGGCCGAGGTCGGCCAGCTTGTCGGGCATCACCCATATCTGCATGGCGTAGTAACGGCTGCCCACGTTCGAAACGCTGCCCACGCCGGGAACGCGCCGCAGCATGTCCAGCACGTTAAGCGTGGCGTAGTTGCTCAAATAAATCTCGTCGAACTTGGGGTCGGACGACAGCAGCGTGATGGTCATCAGCTTGCTGGCCGCCTGCTTCTCGACCGAGATGCCGTTCTGCACGACTTCGGCCGGCAGGCGCGCCTCGGCTTTCTTCAGGCGGTTCTGGATGTCCACGGCCGCCAGGTCGGGGTCGGTCGAGATGTCGAACGTCACCGTGGCGGAGAATCCGCCCGAATTGGAACTCGACGACTCCATGTAAATCATGCCGGGGGTGCCGTTCAGCTCCTGCTCGATGGGCGTGGCCACGGCCTGCGTCACGGTCTGCGCATCGGCGCCCGGGTACGAGGCCGAAATCCGCACCACGGGAGGCACGATTTGCGGATACTGGTCGACGGGCAGCAGCGCCAGGCCGATGAAACCCACGATCACGATGATGATGGACAGCACCGTCGAAAAGACGGGCCTGTCGATAAAAAAGTCCGCTTTCATAGGCTACTGCTCTTTTTCGTTCTCCTGCTCGCGGCGCGGGGCGACGGGTTCGACTTTCATGCCGTGCCGGAGTTTGTGGTATCCCTCGACGACGATATCCTCGCCCTGCGCCAGACCGCGCTCGACGACGATGTTCCGGCCGAGTTCGGGGCCGGTTTCCACGAAACGCTTCTCGACGATGCTGTCGGGACGCACCACGTAAATATAGGCGCCGCCCTTCTCGATTTCGACGGCTTTCGCGGGAACCACGACGGCGTCCTCACGCACGTCGAGCAGCAGCCGCACCTTGGTGAACTGCCCCGGCAGCAGGATGTGGTCGGGGTTGGCCATCTCGGCGCGCACGGAGAAGGTACCCGTCTGCGGGTCCACCTGCGGATCGGCGAAATCGACCAGTCCGCGGTAGGGATACTCGGAGCCGTCGGCCAGCGTGACGGTGATGTAGGGATCCCACTTGCGGGTCGAGTCGCGGTGCCCGAGGTTGACGTTGCGGGCCTTGCTGCGCAGGTAGTCGAGGGCGGTCATGCTGAAATCGACCCGCACGGTATCGCTCTTGACGACCGTGGCGAGCAGCGATTTGCCGCCCGGCCCGACCAGCGTGCCGATGTCGGCGTTGCGCTCGGAGATATACCCCGCGATGGGCGACTGCACGCTCGTATAGCCCAGCGTCATCTGCGCCTGCGTCAGGTCGGCCTCGCCTACCGCGACATCGGCCGCGGCGCTTTCGTACGAAGCGACGGCATTGTCGAGCTCGAGCTGACTGGCCGCGCTCTGTTCATAGAGCGGGCGTATGCGGTCGAGGTCGCGCTTGGCTTTCAGGGCCTGGGCGCGCGCCTTGTTCAGCTGCGCCTTGGCCTTATCGACGCGGGCGCGGTAGACACGGGGGTCGATTACGAAAAGCGTCTGGCCTTTCTTGATATAGGTACCCTCGGCGAAGAGCATCTTTTCGAGATACCCCTCCACGCGGGCGCGGATTTCGACGAACTGCTGGGCGCGGATGCGGCCCACGTAATCGCCGTAGATGTTGACGTCTTCGGTCACGACGGGTTCCACCGCGACGACGGGCAGTACCACGGCAGCCGGACGCGGACGCAGCAGCACGGCAAGCAATACCGCCACCGCAACAGCGACGACAGCGACGGCAACCCACTGCCGGCGGCTCAATTTCAGGCGGACATGCGAAGCCCGGACAGCCGCTTTCTTCACGCTGTCCAGATTCAGGTCCTGCAAATTCGGTTTCAACTTATCAAATTTCATAAAGCACGAATAATGGTTGAGGGCATCGACAAGGGGTTCAAACCTTGCGCCAAGACGGCGATATTCCCATTAAAACATTTATTAACAGCAAAATACCGACCAAATTCGGGCCAAATATAGATAAAAATCTGTGGAATATTTCCACAACGGGTGTGGAATAATTCCACAATACCGCCCCGGATACGGCAGTATCCGTTCCCCGGGCGGTAAAAGGAGAGGACAGACGGAGGTAACTGCGCGGCCCGGAAACGGAGCGGCCCGGAAGCCCGCTACCGGCAAAAGAACCTCCCGGCACGGTAAGATGCGGTACAGCCAAATTCCCGCCCCTGCTTCCCGGCTGTTCCGGATGCCCGGCGGGCCGGAACTCCCGCAGCCCCGCTTCCCGGTAGGCCGCAGCAAAAAAAAGACCCGGCAAGGGGTCTTTTCAAACGGTGCGGATTCCATCCAAAAAAGGGCTCTGCGCCCGTTTCGGAGGCTATCTGCGAAGGCTGCCGTCCTCGGCTATATGGAGAGTCTTTGCATGTCCGGAAGGCTCAAATCCCCCCCCCCTCACGGTTCTCTCCATCGCCGGGGAACCGGATACCGATGGGATGGGCGAAGATAAAGCGCGCGCCTCCCGTATAGGTCGGGTCGACCCAGATGCGCCCGCCGAAAATCATGGCGATCTGGCGGCAGATAGCCAGCCCGAGGCCCGTGCCTTTCTTCTTGTTTCCGTCGAGTTTCTCGAAGCGGTTGAAGACCATCTCCTGCTTGTCGAGCGGAATGCCGGGGCCCGTATCGGTCACCGAGAAGAGCACCTCGCCGTGCTCCTCGTCGATCTCCACGCCGAGCGTAATGCTGCCCTCGGAGGTGAATTTGCTCGCATTGGTCAGCAGGTTGATCAGAATCTGCGACAGGCGGTGAACGTCGGTCACCAGCATGTAGGAGCCAACGGCGCACTCGAGTCGTCCCTCGACACCCTCCTGGCGCGTATGCGCGGTGGTCATCAGGATATGCTGGCAAATCTGTACAATCTCCTCCGACGAGTAGTTGAACTTGATTTTGCCGCACTCGAGCGACGAAATATCGAGGATGTCGTTGAGCAGCGTGAGCAGCATCTCGGAGTTGTTGACCACGATGGCGCAGTATTCGGCGCGCTCCTCCTGCGAGAGTTCCTCGCCCTGCATCAGCGACGAGAAACCGACGATGGCGTTGAGCGGCGTGCGGATTTCGTGGCTCATGTTGGCCAGGAACGCCGACTTGAGCATGTCGGACTCCTCGGCTTTCTCGCGCGCCACGACCAGCTGGCCTTCGCGCTCCTCGAGCGTGCGTTTCAGGCGCCGCGTACGCAGGAACAGCCAGGCGACGAAAATCAGCAGCAGCACCAGCAGCACGATACCCGCCACGAGCTGTTCGATGTAGTGCGAGTATTTCGAAAGTTTGGCCGCCACCGTATCCTCGACGATGCTTCCCTTGGGCAGGGCGTATTCGGCAATCTTCAACTCCTTGAGCTTGCGCGAGTCGAATCGGTACTCGCTCCCCGTGAGATGAAAGTGGGTCGCATCCATCTTGCCCGTAGCGTAGTACTCCTTTATCTGCGGGGCGATTGCCGCGGCGCCGTTCTCGTAGTCGGGGATATAGCCGCCCACGGCCACGTCGCCAATCCCCGTACCCGTAATCGAAAAGACGGGAATGCGCGGGTTGAGCTGCACCAAATCGTTGAGCGAACGCTGCATGAGGTACTCCCCGTCGCTGCCTACGCGCCACGTGCCCAGTATCGCCGCCGAGCGGAGCGGAAGCGAGGCATAGGCCTGGTGCGCGGCTTCATCGCCGTCGCGGCCGTCCACCAGCACCAGTTTCAGGTCGGGGTAGTTCTTCATCTCCTCGCGCACGAGGGCCTGCAGCGAGATGCCCCCGTAGGTGTTGTCCGAAATGAACGCGATATTTTCGACTTCGGGATAGAGCGAGCGAATCAGTTCGATATTGCGGCGGACATCGTATTTGTTGAGCAGGCCGCCCACGTTCCGCAGGCTGTCGGCCATCTCCATGTAATTGACGGCAGGGGGCATCCACGCGCCGGTGCTGTCGGCGGGCGGCGGCAGCACAACGCCGTTGGAGCTGACGAAGCAGCTGAAGCACATCACGTTCTCGGGAATGCGCCCCAGCGAAACGAACGACGCCCAGGCCTCCTGCCCCAGCAGGACGATGGCACGCAGGCCGCCCCGGTTTTCGTAACGGGTTATCATGTTGTCGGTCTGCGAAATCCAGATCGGCGCGTCGTTGATGCTCTTGCATTCGAGCGTTTCGACGTAAATATCGCACGGCACGCCCGACGCCACCACCTTGCGCTCGAATTCGGTAATGAAACTCGACATGCGGCGCGTGTCGGGGTTGTACGATGAAATAACCAGGATGCTCTCCCGCTCCGGAGCATTCTCCTGGGCGCGAAGCGACATCGGGAACAGGATGCAGCAGCCGATGAGCAGCAGCACCCCACATTTTATAGCTATGTTTCTGGTCATAGTGTTCTCCTTTTCTGCGAAAGCAGCGAGGCAATGCACTCCCGGAGTTCGGAAGCACGCAGCGGTTTGGCGAGACATTCGTCGAAGCCGGCCTGGAACATACGCTGTCGGTCGGTTTCGAATGCATAAGCCGTCAGTGCGATGACGGGGACGCCGGCCGACATCTCCCGGATGAGCCGGAGCGCTTGGTAACCGTCCATCACGGGCATGCTGATGTCCATCAGCACCAGGTCGGGGTTTTCCGCCGTAAACAAATCGACGGCCTCCCTGCCGTCCCATGCATGCGACAAATCGTAATCGCGACGCAACAGCACCTCGACAAGCTTGAAATTGCTCGGGTTGTCCTCCGCCACAAGTAACCGGGGACGGCTGCCGTCGGAATCTACGCTTTTGTCACACTCCATCGCTTTTTCGGTTTAACAAAACCGCCCGGCCCGCAATATAGACCGGACAATTGCACAAAAATACCATTTTTTTGATTAATAATACAGTCTTACGCAAAAAAATTAACAACGGGCGCGGCAACGGGCCGGTAAAACCGGGCGTTTTTGATTCATAAATCGCCTTAAAAGTTTATTTTATCATTTTTTTTACCGATATTTGCAGCCGGGAAAGTGACTCTTTGCGAATAATGTTTATATTTACTACGATTTTCCGGTACTTACACCCCGGGAAGTGCGAAGTCGCCGACCCTGCACCGGCCATGTGCAGCGATGCCGCCCCTTCGTTGCAGAGAGTCCGACGACAATGAACCGCAGAACATGAACAAGAAAAAAGTACTGATCGTAGACGACAAGGAACAGATTGCCAAAATCCTCTTCGCATACCTCCATGCGGATTACGATTGTTATTATGTGCAGAATCCGCTGCAGGCCATCGAATGGCTGCACAAGGGAAACATGCCCGACTTGATTATCTCGGATATCCGCATGCCCGAAATGCGCGGCGACGAATTCCTCGAATACCTCAAACTCAACGAACTGTTCAGGGACATCCCGGTCGTGATGCTCTCGAGCGAGGACAGCACCTCGGAACGCATCCGCCTGCTGGAACAGGGGGCGGAAGACTATATCGTCAAACCGTTCAACCCGCAGGAGCTCAAAATACGCATTAAAAAGATTTTGGATTGAAATATCCCGTCATCTACATCAGGGGCAAAGGCAACCACACGGCCCGTTTTTCGGAACTGACCGAAGGACAGATGAGCATCGTGGGGGACATCGGTTCCGCCATGCGTCTGCTCGCACCCGCCAAAGGAGGCAAAGGGGGTCACGCCTTTATCCTCTACGAGCAACACGACACGGATGCCGACCTGCGCGACATCCGCTTCCTGCGCTCCTGGCTGCCGGGAGGCGGCATCGTCCTGATCACGTCGGACGGGATGACCCAGCAGCAGCGGCACGAATACCTCCGGGCCGGCGTCAACAGCGCCCTGCCGGGAAACGTTTCGCGCGAGGATTTCCTCCGCACGCTGCAATTCATGACCGACTACACGTTCGTGCACAAAGCCGTCACGGGCGACAGCAGCGAAGTGAGGCTGTTCCGGATGCCGCTGTGGAAACGGTCGTTCGACATCCTGGCCTCGCTTTCGGCCATCGTCCTGCTCTCGCCCCTGCTGCTTGCCGTCGCCGCGGCAATCAAGTTCGACAGCCCGGGGCCGGTCGTCTACAAGTCCAAACGCGTGGGCAGCAACTACCGCATCTTCGATTTCCTGAAATTCCGTTCGATGCGCACCGACGCCGACCGGCGGCTCAAGGAGTTCCGCGACCTGAACCAGTACGCCGCCCAAACCGCACCGGACGATTCGGCGAAGATGACCTTCGACGAAGCGGACATCGGCAAACTGCTGGCCGACACTGGAAACGGAATGCTTTATGCGGACGATTTCGCAATTCCCGAAGAGGCGCACCACCAACAACTGGAAACCGAACAGGAGAATGCGTTCGTGAAAATCGAGAACGACCCGCGCATCACGCGGCTGGGACGCATCCTGCGCAAATACAGCATCGACGAGCTGCCGCAGCTTTTCAACATCCTGCGGGGCGACATGTCGGTCGTCGGCAACCGCCCGCTGCCCCTCTACGAAGCCGAACGCCTGACCAGCGACGAATATATCGAACGCTTCATGTGCCCCTCGGGGCTCACGGGCCTCTGGCAGGTCGAGAAACGCGGACAGGCGGGCAAACTCTCGCCCGAACAGCGCAAGCAGCTCGACATCGAGTATGCCCGCAAAATGTCGCCGTGGTTCGACCTGAAAATCATCCTGCGCACATTCACGGCGTTCATACAAAAGGAAAACGTATAAAACACAACGACAGATGAAAAAAGTCGTCATAACACTCTGGGCGCTGCTGATCGCTGCCGCCGCAGCGGCACAAACCGAACCCACGGCGCCCGAATTCGAGTACAGCGACCTGCAGCAGCTCGCACCGGAGGACTACATAAACCTCCAGCTGCCCCCGCTCCACACGCTGATGGAGAATGCGCGGCACGCCCCGCAGGTAGGCTATTACGAATCGAACCGCGAAATCGAGGAGCGCGAGCTGAAAACCGTGCGCCGCAACTGGATGCACTATTTCAAACTCAACGCCAACTACAACTACGGTTCGTCGGACATCTACAACCAGAACTACCAGGACAGCAGCATCCCGGTCTGGACGACCACCACGACCGGGCGTGACCAGAGCTGGTGGAACGTCGGGGCTTCGTTCTCGATTCCCATCGACGAGCTGTTCAACCGCCGCAACAAAATCAAGCAGCAGAAGAAGCGCATCGAAAACACGCAGTACGACATGGACCGCTGGTACGACGACCTGCGCCTGAAAATCATCGACTCGTACACCTCGGCTGTCCAGCAGCTCTCGATTCTGCGGAGCGCCGCCGAGGCCATGATCGCCGCACAGGCCCAGTACCGCATGTCCGAGGCCGATTTCATCAACGGCAAACTCGACGCACAGGCCCTGAGCCGCCAGAAGAGCATCGAGAACGTGGCCATCCGCGAGTACGAACAGGTGCGCAGCAACCTCAACAACGCCCTGCTGCGGCTCGAGGTGCTCACCCACACCCCCATCATCAACAAATCCGCGAAACCCGCTAAATAACGACTGGTTATGAATTACATAGCTTATACCGCGCGGTTCCTCTACCGCATCAAGTGGTGGCTGATTGTCTGCCCCACGCTGGTTGCACTGGCCGTTTTCTTCAAGATGGGCGCACAGCCCCGCACCTACAAATCCACGACGACCATCTATACGGGTATCGTTTCCGGATACGACATCACCAGTACGGAGGGCACACGGCAGGACTGGAACGTCATCAACAACGCGATGGACAACCTGATCAACATCATCCTGTCGCAGAGCACGCTGAAGAACGTTTCGATCCGGCTTTACGCACAAGACCTGACGCACCTCGACACCGAGAAAGACAACAAGTACCTCACGGCCCGCACGTCGCGCTACCTGAAAGCCCGCACGCCGGATGATGTCATGGCGCTCGTCGACCCCGCCTCGGAGGAGAAGACCCTCGAGAACCTGCGCAACTACGAGAAAGCCGACCACGACAACCACGTCTACGGCATTTTCCACTGGAGCCCGCCCTACTACAGCTACGACGCGTTGAGCCGCATCAAGGTCCGGCGCGTCGCCAGCAGCGACATGCTCGAAATCAGCTACGAGAACGACGATCCCTACATCGTCTACAACACGCTGCTCATCCTCAACGACGAATTCGTCAAACAGTACCGCGACCTGCGGTTCGGCGAAACGAACAACGTCATCGCCTACTTCGAGTCGGAGCTCGACCGCGTGGGCCGCAACCTGCGCAACCTCGAGGACTCGCTGCGCGACTACAACGTCGAGCACAAGGTCATCAACTACGACGAGCAGACCAAGCACATAGCCGCCCTGTCGCGCGACTACGAGCTGCGCTACGAAGAAATCCTGCTCAACTACGAGAGCGCCGAGAAGCTGCGCACATCCATCGAACAGCAGCTCGAAGGGCTGCAGACGTTCCACAACAACACGCAGTTCATCGAGAAACTCCACTCCATCGGCAACCTCTATTCGCGCCTCTCTGCCGCCGAGGCGTTCCAGCCGACGCCCGGCAGCGACCCCCTTTCCGACAAGGAAACCCTCCCGACCAGCCGCAGCAACGTGGGACAGCTGCGCCAGAAGCTGGACGAGGAAACCCGCAGCCTGCAGCAAATCACCACGAATATCGCCAACCAGCAATACACCAAGGAGGGTCTGTCGACCACATCGATCATCGGCGAATGGCTGGCCGCTGTGCTGCTTGCCGAAAAATCGAAAGCCGAACTGGGGGTGATGAAACTGCGCAAGGGCGAACTCGACGAGAAATACGTCCACTTCTCGCCGGTGGGCTCGACCCTCAAGCGCAAGGGCCGCGAAATCAACTTCTCGGAACAGTCGTACCTCTCGATTCTCTCGGCGCTCAACGCCGCGCGCCTGCGGCAGAAAAACCTGCAGATGACCTCGGCGACGCTGAAAATCATCAACGCGCCCGTACTGCCGATTGCGGCGGAGCCCTACAAGCGCAAACTCTTCGTGGCCGCGGCATTCCTCGCCACGATGCTTTTCGTCCTGGGATTCTTCATCCTGCTGGAGCTGCTCGACCGCACGCTGCGCGACAAGGTGCGTGCGGAACGCATCACGGGCGGCCGGGTCATCGGCGCCTTCCCGGGCAAGGGACGCTTCGGGCAGCGGCGCTTCACCAAGCAATACCGCGAGATCGCCGCCCGCTACATCGGAAACGCCGCAATCAACTATTTCGAACCGTCGGCACGGCCCAACGTCCTCAACATATTGAGCACCGAGCACGGCGACGGCAAGAGCCTCATAATCGAATACCTGGCCGACTTCTTCCGCGAAGCGAACATGAAAGTGCGCGTCGTCGAGTGGAACAGGGACTTCGACATCGAACAGAAATCGTACCTGCTGGCCGAAAAACTCGAAGATTTCGTACAGGACAAACCGGACCAGGTGCCTTTCGCCGAAGCCGACGTGGTGCTGGTGGAATACCCGCCCCTCACGGAAAGCTCGATACCCAAGGAGCTGTTGCGGCATGCGGCGCTCGACATCGTCATCGCCCCAGCCAACCGCACGTGGAAAGACACCGACCAACTGCTCTTCGAAAAAGTCGAGAAGCTCGCCGGCCGCACGCCCGTAACCCTCTGCCTGAACTGCGCGCGCCGCGACGTGGTTCAGTCTTTCACGGGCCTGATGCCTCCTTACGGCCGCCTGCGCCGGCTGGGCTACCAGATCAGCCAGTTCGGATTCACCGCCGTCAAATAATCCGCCGCACCGCAATATGGAACGCTACGGCAGCATAACCACCCCCGTCAGCGTGCCCCGGTTAATCGTCTGGGCACTGCTGGCCGGAGGCGTGGCCGTGCTCGCGATGACCTTCACCAAATACGGGGTACTGGCGGGACTGGCCGTTTCGGCCATCCCGGCGGCGCTGTGCATCCTGTGGGTCACGCTGCGCGACCCGGGGCTGTCGATGCTCGGGCTGTTCGTGGTCAACTATTTCATCATGGCACTGACCCGCTACGCCCACGACCTGCCGTTCGGCTTGATTCTCGACGCGCTGATATTCTACAATATACTGATTATCAGCCTGCAGGCCATGATGCACCGAATCGAATGGAAACGCGCCAGCTCGGGCCTGACCGTCGTGGCGGCCATCTGGGTGGCCTACTGCACCCTCGAAGTGGTGAACCCCGAGTCGGTTTCGGTAGCCGGATGGTTCTCGTCCGTACGCTCGGTGGCGTTCTACTTTTTCTTCATCACGGTACTCACGCAGCTCACCATGTCCGAGTACAAGTACCTGAAATACATGCTGATCGTATGGTCGGTACTGACGCTGATCGCCGTCGCGAAAGCCTGCATCCAGAAATTCATAGGCTTCAACGCCGCGGAGAACTACTGGCTGTTCGTGCTCGGAGGGCGATCGACGCACATCATCCGCAGCGGCGTGCGCTATTTCTCGTTCTTCAGCGACGCCGCCAACTTCGGGGCCTCGATGGGACTTTCGATGGTCGTATTCTCCATCTCGGCGCTCTACTACCGCAACCCGTGGATTAAAACCTACCTGCTGCTCGTGGCGGCAGCGGCCTGCTACGGCATGCTGATTTCCGGAACGCGCAGCGCCCTGGCCGTGCCGTTCATCGGCTACACGGCATTCATCATGATGTCGCGCAACATCAAGGTCATCGTCGCCGGCATCCTGCTGGTACTGGCGGCTTTCGTATTCCTGAAATTCACCACCATCGGACAGGGGAACGCCATCGTCCGGCGTGCGCGCAGCGCTTTCAACACGCAGGACGCCTCGTTCCAGGTGCGCCTGGAAAACCAGGCCAAACTGCGTGAACTGATGCGCGACAAACCTTTCGGCGCCGGCCTGGGGCACGGCGGCGGCAAGGCCAAGACCTTTGCCCCGGATGCCCCGCTGTCGCAGATACCTACCGACTCGTGGTTCGTGATGATCTGGGTCGAAACGGGCGTCGTGGGCATCCTGCTGCATATCGGCATCCTGCTCTACATCCTCGCGCGGGGCGCCTGGCTGGTCGTATTCAAACTGCGGAACGTCCAGCTGCGGGGATTCACGGCGGCACTCACGGCCGGAATTTCGGGCATCGTCGTCATGGCTTACGCCAACGAGGTGCTGGGACAAATCCCCACGGGCGCCATCCTTTACATGTGCATGGGCTTCATCTTCCTCGCGCCGCGCTTCGACCGCGAACTGACGCGAAAGGAGATTCTGGACAAGGCGATGCCGGCCCAGCGGCCCCCGCTGCGGGAAAACTACGAATAACATGAAACCGCTCATCACGGTCATATCGGTCAACTACAACGGCTTCGACCTCACCTGCGCAATGCTCGACTCGCTGCGGCGGCACGTCACCTCCCCGCTCGAAATCATCGTCGTGGACAACGGCTCCGCACGCGACGAGGCGGCCCTGCTGCGCGAACGCTATCCGGACATCGACGTCCTGCGCAGCGAGCGCAACCTCGGGTTCGCCGGGGGCAACAACCTCGGGTTTTCGGCAGCGACGGGCGATTTGCTGCTGCTGCTGAACAACGACACCGAAGTGGAGGACGACACGCTGCACTACCTTTGCGAAACGCTCCGCGACAATCCGGAGATCGGCGCCGTATGCCCCAAAATCCGGTTCTTCGCACCTCCGCGCCATATCCAGTTCGCCGGCTATACGCCCCTGACGCGCATCACCCTGCGCAACGCGCTGGTCGGATTCGAGGCCCCCGACGACGGGTCGTTCGACACGCCGCACGACACGCCCTACGCCCACGGCGCAGCGATGATGATACGCCGCGAGGTGCTCGAAAAGGCGGGGCCGATGCCCGAAATCTATTTCCTCTATTACGAAGAACTCGACTGGTCGGTGCGCATCCGCGAACAGGGATGGCGCATCGCCTACGACCCCCGCTGCACGGTATTCCACAAGGAGAGCGCCACCACGGGGCAGCAGAGCCCCTTACGCAGCTACTACCTGACCCGCAACCGCCCCCCCCCCCCCCCCCCCCCCCCCCCCCCCGCCGCAACCTGCGGGGCGGCACGCGGCTGCTGTCGCTCGCCTACCAGCTCTGCATAGCGGTGCCCAAGGCGATTCTCTCGGCGCTGGCACACGGGCGGCGCGACCTGGCAAAGGCCGCATGGCGCGGCGCGGCGGACTTCTTCACCCTGAAAAACCAAACGGCATGACGACAGCGATCAACATAATCGACTGGATTTTCATTTTCATACTGGGAATTCCGGTACTCTACCTTTTCGTCTTCGCGCTTTTCTCGACGCGCCGGCGCAGGGAGGCCTATCCCCCGGCCAGGCGCCAGCGGAAATTCGCAACGCTGATTCCGGCCTACAAAAGTGACGCGGTGATCGTCCGCACGGCCGAGGCCGCCCTGCGGCAGGACTACCCGGCCGGGCTGCACGAGGTGGTCGTAATCGCCGACGGGCTGCAGCCCGCAACGCTCGCCGAACTGCGCAAACTGCCGCTCCGCGTGCTGGAGGCCGCATTCGAGAACAGCTCCAAGGCCAAAGCCCTCAACTTCGCCGTCGAGCAGCTCGGCCCCGAAGCCGCCGACGCGGTTGCAATCCTCGACGCGGACAACCTCGCGGGCGAAGAGTTCATTGCACGCCTCAACGACGCTTTCGACAGCGGCATGCAGGCCGTACAGACCCACCGCACGGCCAAAAACCGCGACACAGACACCGCCGTGCTCGACGCCGCCAGCGAAGAAATCAACAACGCCATCTTCCGCCGCGGACACGTGGCGCTGGGCCTCTCGTCGGCACTCATCGGCTCGGGCATGGCCTTCGAATACAAATGGTTCCGCGAAAACATCGCCCGCTGCACCACTTCGGGCGAGGACAAGGAGTTGGAAGCGCTGCTGCTCCGGCAGGGCATCTACATCGACTACCTCGACCAGGTGCGCGTGCTGGACGAGAAGGTGCAGGGCCAGGGCGCCTACTACAACCAGCGGCGGCGCTGGATTGCAGCGCAGTTCTATGCCCTCGGCGCCGCCGTACGGCAGCTTCCGGGCGCCGTCTTGTCGGGCAATGCCGATTACTGCGACAAACTGCTGCAATGGTGCCTGCCGCCGCGCATCCTCGTGATGGGGCTCGTACCGCTGTGGGCCGTCGTAACGACCGTTTTCGACCCGGCGGCCTCGCTCAAATGGTGGGCGGCCCTGCTGTTGCTGCTCTTCGCGCTGGCGCTGGCGCTGCCCGACGAGCAGACCGACGAGCGGCTGGGACGCGCCCTGCGGCGCATGCCCGTGCTGTTCCTGCTGACCCTGGCCAACCTGTTCCGCCTGCGGGGCACCAAAGACAAATTCATCCACACCGAACACACCGGGGCCGGCAGCGACGCCCCCGGAAACAACACCGGAACCCGACCATGAAAATCGCAATCGAGGCACAGCGCATCTTCCGCCCCAACAAACACGGCATGGACTTCGTGGCGCTCGAAACCATCCGCTGCCTGCAACGGCTCGACACCGTGAACGAATACTTCATCTTCACGGGCGAGGGCGAAGACCGCTGCCTGGAGGAGAGCCCCAACATGCATATCACAACGCTCCGCTGCCCGAGCTATCCGCTGTGGGAACAGTGGGCGCTGCCGCGCGCCGTAGCGCGGGTAAAGCCCGACCTGCTGCACTGCACCAGCAACACCGCGCCCGTATGGGGACACACACCGCTGGTCGTCACGCTCCACGACATCATCTTCCTCGAAAAACAGGCCTCGCGTAACAAGTCGCTCTACCAGTCGCTGGGACGCATCTACCGCCGCCTGGTGGTGCCGCGCATCCTGCCTGCGTGCCGCAAAATCATCACCGTGTCGCAATTCGAATGCGACCGCATCCGCACCGCCCTCAACCTCGACCCCGACCGCATCACGGCCATCCACAACGGCTACAACGACCGGTTCCGCCCGATGGACGACGTCGCGGCGACCGTCGGCAAATACCTCCGCGACCCCGCATACCTCTTTTTCCTGGGCAACACCGATCCCAAGAAAAACACGCCCGGGACGCTGCGCGCCTACGCCGAATACGTCCGCCGCTCGGCGGCTCCCCTGCCGCTGCTGGTGGCCGACCTCAAGGAGCAGGCCGCGGAGCAGATACTCCGCGAAATCGGGGCTCCCGAACTGCGCGACATGCTCCGCCTGCCGGGCTATATCCCCAACGGCGACCTCCCGGCCATCTACAACGGCGCCTCGGCATTCCTCTACACCTCCCTGCGCGAAAGCTTCGGCATTCCGCAGCTCGAAGCGATGGCCTGCGGCACGCCCGTCGTCACGTCGAACACCTCGGCCATCCCCGAAGTGGCGGGCGAAGGGGCCATCCTCGTCGATCCGACCGACCCGGCGGCCATCGCCGACGCCCTGCTGCGGCTCGAAACCGACGCGGCATTCCGCGCGGCACAGGTCGCCTACGGGCTCGAACGGGTGAAACAGTTCTCGTGGGAGCAGACGGCCCGGCAGCTGCTGGCGCTCTACGAGTCGCTGGGAAAATAACCGGGGGGGGGCCGCCACAAGGCAACCGGCATGAAATCCCGGCACAAGGCGCCCGCCTCAGGGCCAGCACCCGTGCAGGCCGACGCAAAACCCCGCCCGGGACATCCGCCCGGAATTGCCTGAAAAGAACAGGAACCATCGTGCGGGTACAGCACCAAAAGAAGCCCCTCAAAAGAGGCGCACAGACACAAAAAATGAAGGGCCCGGTTTGTCGGGCCCTTCATTTTTCTTCCTTTCTGCCGGATATTATTTGCCTTTGACGAGGTATTCGTCGACACCGTGCATATACCAGTCCTGCGCCAGCTTGCCGCCCGATTCGGCCCAGCGGGCCATGTCGGGATAGGCTTTCAGGAAATCCACCTTTTCGTAAGCGTGCCGGATGTCGTGGGGAACGTTAATCGCCCAGACCAGCCGGTCGTTCGAATAGTAATAACCGTCCGCCTTGTCGGTATGGGTGCAGGCGGCTTTCAGGGCCTTGTAATCGGACAGGGCGTCGGGAGTGGGTTCGAATCCGCCCATATGGATTTCGATGAGGCGGCCGTCCGACTGGCGGTTGCGGGTCACAAAGAAATCGAACATGTCGAAAGCCACGTTCTCGATGGCAATCGAATTGCGGAAATAAACGAGGAAAGAGGCGCTGACCAGCTGCTCTTCCGTCATCTCGTACCCCGCTTCGGTGTTCACATAGGCGGCGCCGGGCTGCTGGTTGGGATTGCGGCGGATATTCTCGAAGCGCAGGAGGGCAGGTTCGCCGACCCGGTTTTCGGAGTTGAGCGCCACCAAATCGGCATCGGCGGCATGCGCCTTGTCGACGGGCGTAATCTCATCGATTTCGCCGCCTTTGACACCTTTCATCGACAGGCAGAGATCATAGGGTATCGAGCCGCCCACCGCTTTCACGCGAACCCCGATAAGCATGGCAAAAACCTTGTTTTTGTTCTGCATGTAGAGCTGCGCCTTGTAGTTGACGACCAAATCGTTGAAGTCGTAGTCGCCGTACGCGGGCCAGAGATCCTCGAAAAGAAGCGTTCCCCAACCGTCCGACGGCATGTGAATCACATTTCCTTTGGTGGTGTTCTTGTCGCCGTCTTCGAGGCCGTCGTACAGCTTGCCGTTCGCTCCGAGCGAATAGACGGCGGCGGAGTTGGCCACGGATACGGCCTCGGGCCGCGATACACCCGTTTCGGTTTCATAGCTTACATACAGCGTCCGCAGGGCGGCAGGCACATCGAGCGCCACGGCATCGGCGCCGCCGCCGGCCACGAACGAGGCGAAGGGTTCGGCATCGCGCTCCGTCGCGACGAAAACGCGCGAGGGATGGGCCGCGGAGAAATTACAGTCGACGGATTTGGTCGTCTTCCAATCGAACGAAGCAGGAACATTCAACCCCACGACCTTGTCGGCGTCGCCCCCGGGTTGCGGGGACGGCATATCCTTCACACATCCTGCCAAAAGCGACACTGCCGCAAAGCAGGCGCACAGGGCAATCTTCTTCATGATAATTTTCAGCTAAAAGTGACGTTTCATTACAAAGGTAATGGATATATTCAAATCCGCCAAATTTTTAAACAAAAAAGCCCCTTTTCGTTATCGACCCGACAAAAAACGACAGTCCTCCGGACGGAATTCGCACGGCAGGCCTCCGTATATCGCAAAAGTTTGCTACCTTTGTAATTATGATTGGTAAAATCAAAAACAACCCCCGCCTCAAACGGATGGTTATCGGTCTCATATCGCCCCGCAAACACCCGCGTCCCCGGCTTTGGGTGCGCTGGCTGGTAAACCCTTTTGTTCACAAAAAGGGCCGGGGTGCGCTGATTCGCCGCCATGCGCGGCTCGACGTTTTCCCGTGGCGCCGCTTCGAAGTGGGGCGTGGCGCGCTGATCGAAGATTACGCGGTCGTCAACAACGGCGCCGGCGACGTGATAATCGGCGACGGGGCGCGCGTGGGTATCGGATCGGTCGTTATCGGCCCCGTGCGCATGGGCGACCGCGCCGGACTGGGACAGCACGTGTTCATCTCGGGATTCAACCACGGCTATGCCGACGGCACGCGCGACTCGAACGAGCAGGAGCTCGTCCGCAAGGAGGTGACCATCGGCCGCGAGGCGCACATCGGCGCCAACTCGGTAATCGTGGCCGGCGTCACCATCGGCGAACGCTGCCAGATCGGCGCCGGGAGCGTCGTCACCAAGGATATTCCCCCGTACAGCGTCGCCGTGGGCAACCCGGCGCGCGTCATCAAACGCTACGACCCCGAAAAACAGGAGTGGGTCCCGATCCGCCATGAGTGAACCCCGAGTCAGTGTCATAATACCCGTTTACAACACGGAGCCTTACGTCGAGGAGGCCGTGCGATCGATTATGGAGCAGACGCTCCGCGAGCTGGAAATCATCATCGTCGACGACGGCTCGACGGACGGCAGCCGCCGCATCCTCGAACGCCTCGCCGCCGAAGACGGCCGCATCCTGCTGCTTTCGCAGGCCAACGCCGGACAGGCGGCCGCCCGCAATGCGGCGCTCG
>ERZ791875.876-NODE-876-length-25333-cov-2.606496_pt1 | contig 25333 bp, 20 predicted proteins | sample MGYA00510278_ERZ791875 | MGnify/ENA primary metagenome ERZ791875 (study PRJEB30046, sample SAMN00792078) | human gut metagenome | study: EMG produced TPA metagenomics assembly of the A metagenome-wide association study of gut microbiota in type 2...
TTCATCGAGGCAGGTGCTGTTGAAGTTGACCCACCAGTATCTGATTACGTATTATTAGATGTTATGAAAGAAGCTGGAGAGTACTAAAAGAAAATGCACACAGCATTTGAAAAGTAAATGAAATAACAAGGCTGTTACGCTAGACCAGGAGTTCTGGAATCGGTGTGGCAGCCTTATTGTAACGCTGATGCAGACAGGAAAGGTTGGAAGAGAAAATGAAACATGAATATTATTATTATAACAAAGAAGAACTGTTAAAAGCACCAAAAATTCCGTTGATCGTTATGGAAGATAATGCTGCTGTATTTAAATCAATGGCAGATGAAATGGTAGAAGAAATCAAACGTAAAAATGCTCTTGGTGAGAATACAGTATTTATCTGCCCTGTAGGTCCTATAGGACAGTATCCGTATTTTGTAGATATGGTAAATGAGCAGAATATCAGCCTGAAAAATGTATGGTTTATTAATATGGATGAATACCTGACAGATGATAAAGAATGGATTGACAAAGAGGATAAATTGAGCTTCCGTGGATTTATGGACAGAACGGTTTACACCAAAATTAAACCAGAACTCGTAATGCCGGAAGAACAGAGAATTTTCCCGGATCCTAAAAACCTGACACATATTCAGGATATGATCGAAAAACTTGGTGGAGTAGATATTTGCTTCGGTGGAATCGGAATTAATGGTCATGTTGCATTCAATGAGGCTTCTGATACAATGACACCGGATGAGTTCCTGGCTCAGCATACAAGAGTTCTTGAAATCTCAAAAGAAACAAGAGCTGTGAATTCAATTGGTGATTTAAATGGTGCATTAGATGATATGCCACATTACTGTATCACAATCGGCATTAATGAAATCGCTCATGCAAGAAAAATCAGATTAGGATGTTTCAGAGACTGGCACAGAAGTGTTGTAAGACATGCAGCTTATGGCGAAAAAACAGCACATTTCCCAGTAAGCTTATTGCAGGATCATCCGGACATCAATATTAAATTTACAGAGTTTGTTGCTAACCTTCCGGAATAAAAAAGAATAAAAAGGCTGCCGCACATAATTTTGTGTGGCAGTTTATTGTATAAGAAGAGGAGAAAAAATCATGAGCAGATATATCGTAAATGGAGAAGTTTATATTGAACATCGTTTTTTAAAGAAAACAATTAAAATTGAAGATGGTAAACTTATTATTTTACCACCGGATGCACCAATTGAAGATGGGGCAGAAGTGTATAATGCAGCAGGAAAGAAAGTAGTGCCTGGATTTATTGATGTACATACACATGGTGCAGTAGGTGTAGATGTTAATGCGGCAACAGCAGAAGATTATGAGAAAATCTGCCGTTTTGCAGCCGGAAATGGAACGACTTCATGGTTATGTTCTGTTTTGACTGATACAAAAGAACAGACAGAATGGTGCATTGATGAATATAAGAAACATCAGAAGATGGAGCATAAAGGAGCAAATTTACTTGGTATTCATCTGGAAGGACCATTTTTGTCTTCAGAGTACAAGGGGGCTATGCCGGAGCATCTTCTTCAGAAAGCCAATATGCCACTTCTGAAAGAATATCAGGACAGAGCAGAAGGAAACATCCGTTATATTACGATTTCTCCGGAAGTAGAAGGACTTATTGATGACATTCCGGCAATGAAAGAGCTTGGCATTACTGTTGCAATCGGACATTCCGGAGCAGATTATGATACAAGCTGGAAAGCAATCAACAACGGTGCAGAATGCTGTACACATACATTTAATGCGATGAAACTTTTACATCAGCATTTTCCTGCAATTATGGGAGCTGCATTAGAATCTGATATTTACTGTGAGGCGATCTGTGATGGAAGACATCTTCACCCTGGTACAGTACGTCTTCTTTTGAAAGTGAAAGGACTTGACAAAGTAGTTGCAATCACAGATTCAATTATGGCTGCAGGTCTACCGGATGGAAGATATAAACTTGGAGTAAACGATGTTATTGTTGAAGATGGTGATGCAAAGCTGGAAAACGGAGTAAGAGCCGGAAGTACCTTAACACAAAATGTTGCTTTGAAAAATCTTCTTGCATTTACAGGAAAACGTCTGGAAGAGATTTTACCGCTTCTTTCAGAGAATCCAGCCAGACTTATCAAAGTATACGATAAAAAAGGATCGATTGCAGATGGAAAAGATGCAGATATCGTTCTTTTAGATGCGGAGAATGACATCGCAGATGTATTTGTTGGAGGAAATCTCATAGAGAGGTAGAAGAAAACAAAAAATAGTGTTAAAATATAACTGAATATTTTTTTGTTAAAAGATTTAAGAAAACGGAAACAGGAGACAAAAACATGTTATTTATTTTGGCATTCAGCTTAGTTATTGCATCGGTATTCTTGATCATTTACAGAAAAAATAAAGATTCCATCTTATGGCTGGGACTTTGTACAAGTCTTATGTTGGAATTATGTGGTGTTATGCTTTTTATTGCAAAAAAAGGTGGCATTTCACAGGAAGTATTAACATTTCTGTATTTTTCAAGAAACATATATCGGAAGATGCAGTATTTCCTGATCACATTAGGTCAGCTGGGATATCTGATTGCCATAGGCAGGTCTCTGTTTCCGTTTTTTTTGCTGAGGATTGCAATGAATTATTCAATGCTTCCGGGACTTAGAAAGCGGAAAACATGGGTTAAATTATCAAGGGTCATACCGATCATGTCGCTGATTCTTTCCATCAGTTTACAGAATGATTGTTCATAACAGGGAAAGTATGCAGGAGATTATAGCAAAAGGAAATATGATCTGGATCAATCTATATCTGACAGTATCTGTGGTGATTTTATTAATCGAGTATTTTTCCATTTCAATCCTGTTTTTGAAGAGGCAATTTCAGCAGACAGTAATCTTTTTGGTGTCGATTTCGGCAATTTATCTTATTTACTATCATCAGGATCCGGGGCAGGTTTATCTCTTTTACGGGTATTCGATAGCATGGAATAGGGGAATCGGATATCTTCAGATTAATCCGTCTCTGGCAAGTTATATTATGCTTGTGATTGTAAATATCATTTGTGCTGTGCTTGGTTTTTACAGTTTGTTCAAATATACAAAAGGTGATTATGAAGTTGCCATGACGGATGTTGTGATGGAACGGAAATTCGATACAGTGAGGGTAGGAGTTTCCATGTTCGTTCACAGCATGAAAAATCAGCTTCTTGCCAACAAGGTTATTTATAAAAGAATTGACCAGATTTACAGCCAGCCGGAGCCGGATACGGTGAAACTGAAAGAATGTATTGATGCACTCCGGGCTACAAACGATACAATGTTTACAAGAATTGAGGAACTGTACCGCAGTGTAAAATCTAATTCCATTACGATGATGCCGGTTAATATTCAGGAAATCATAGACACGACATTAGAACGGTTTCACAATAAATTTCCGGATGCGGGAGTGCGCATCCAAAACGAGGAAGTGTCTATGGTTCTTGCAGATAAGGATCATCTGTGTGAGGCAATCTATAACCTTCTGATCAATGCAGAAGAAGCCGTCATAGCTGCAGAACGGGGAGAAGATGGGCAGGTATGCTTAAAATGCAGGAATGAAAGATTATATACTTTGATCGAGGTCAGTGATAATGGACTTGGAATGTCAAAGAGTCAGATAAAGAAGATTTTCGATCCGTTTTATTCCAGCAAAAATTCTAACTATAACTGGGGAATGGGCTTATATTATGTCAGAGAGGTTGTAAAAAGCCATCTGGGTAAAATGAGAGTGGAAAGTACAGAGGGAAAGGGAAGTAAATTCTATATTTTAATTCCAAAGTACGAATAGATAACAGACAGGAGAAGAAAATGGCAGATAAGAAAAAGATTTTGATCGCTGATGATTTTCAGCTTTTAAGAGAGGATCTTACAGAATTGATCAACAATCAACGGGATACGGAGGACTGCTTCTTCAGGAAAAGAGATTGTAAATCTTGCCAGAAACACAGAGTATGATCTGATATTGATGGATATTGAGATGGAGACAATGAACGCAGGTATTTTAGCAACGCAGGAAATACGGGAGGCTGACCCGGAAGCCGGAATTATTTTTCTGACAGCACATGAGACCCGCGAGATGATCGTGACAGCCATGGGTGCAGGAGCACTTGATTATATTGTAAAAGGATGTGAGGATGAAGAAATACTTTACCATGTCCGCTGTGCTCTCAAAGGGAATCCAATTATGTCAAATAAGATTCATGAGACTGTGATGCAGGAATATGCCAGACTTCAGCAGAGTGAGAAAAGTCTGCTTTTTTTCATAAATAATATTTCAAAACTTACTGCAACAGAACGTGAGATGATAAAGTTGCTTTTACAGGGGTATAAGGTACATGAGATTGCAGAAGCACGCAGTGTGGAGGTAAGTACGATAAAGACACAGATCAAAGGTCTGCTTCGCAAATTTGGTTGCAGCAGAACAAAAGAGATCGTGCAGATTATAAGAGAATTGAATATTGAACACTTGTTTTAGGATGAATTACATGGTATTAAAATTAGAAAAAAGTTTATAAAAAAGAACGCAAACGTTTGATAAATATTTGCGTTCTTTTTTACGAAAACCATGTTAAAATAAAGGCATAAAACAGAAGTATGTAATACATGATAGAACAATAAATCTGCAAGAAAAAGGAGATTACACAATGGGGAATAAGTTATATCTGGAATGTGGTTCCGGAATCAGTGGAGATATGTTTGTAGGAGCTATGCTTGATCTGGGAGCAGATCAGAAAAAAATGGAAGAGGCACTTCAAAGTCTTCCTGTAGATGGATTTAAAACGGAGATTACGAGAGTGAAAAAATCAGGATTGGATGCGTGTGATTTTAATGTTATTTTAGATCATGCACATGAAAATCATGATCATGATATGGAATATCTGCATGGAGACCATCATGATGATCACAACCATGAAGACCAGCACCACGAGGATCACGACCATGAAGACCACCACCACGAAGGTCACCACCATGACGATCATCATCATGAAGAACATCATCACCATGAGCATAGAAGCCCGGAGGATATTATTCACATTATCGGACATGCATCTATGACAGACAGTGCCAGAGAACTTGCATGCAAAATCGTAAAAATCCTTGCAAATGCAGAGGCAAAAGCACATGGTGTACCACTTGAACAGGTGCATTTTCATGAGGTCGGTGCGGTAGATTCAATTGTTGATATTGTTGCCGCTGCAGTATGTGCAGACAGTTTAAATTTTGATGAAGTTTATATCCCTCAGTTAAATGAAGGAAGAGGAATGGTGCGATGCCAGCATGGTCTGCTTCCGATTCCAGTTCCGGCAGTAGCGAATATTATAACAGATCATCATTTGAAATTGCATATTACAAATGTAGATGGAGAGTTAGTGACACCGACAGGAGCAGCGATTGCCGCAACTTTGCGTACGCAGGATCAGCTTCCAGAAAAATTTACAATACAGAAAGTAGGAATGGGTGCTGGAAAAAGAGAATATGAATGTGTCGGAGTATTGCGTGCAATGATGATTGTCTGATCAGACAGCAGGATGAAAATATAAGAGAATGAAAGAAGGAGCTTGTGAAAAATTGTTTCTGCAAGCTCCTTTTTACACCCCATTTTTTTTGTGCGTTGTTACTGAAAGTAACCTGAAAATATTGTATGAAATGTCAAAAAAATATTTTGTACTGGACAAATTGATCAGGACATGCTATTAATAAGTTATTCATTAAGTTAAAACTTTTAATAAAGTATCAAGTACAACAATATATGCCCTAACATAATTGTTGAATTGCAATAGTGCATAGATTTCTGACTGGAAATATCCGGATAGAAGTGATTAAAAGGAGAAAAAAGATGGAAGAAAAGATGTTATACAAAGACGCAAGCCAGCCGGTGGAAGCACGAGTAGAAGATTTGCTTTCCAGAATGACATTAGAGGAGAAAGCAGCACAGCTTTGTGGAGACCTGGCAGCATCTTTTATTGTAGATGGAAAATTAAGCCATGAGGCATTAGTGGAAAAGTTTAAGGATGGACACGGAAGAATCACACAGTATTCTCTGGTTGGTCTTGTGGATCCAAAACAGATTGCTGAGATCACAAATGAATTGCAGGACTTTTTTGTAAATGAAACACGTCTTGGAATTCCGGTTGCCCTACAGTCTGAGAACCTTTGCGGTTATCCGGGAGCAGGCGGAACCTTATTCCCATCCCAGATGAATGTCGGTTCTACATGGGAGCCAGAGCTGGCAGAAGAGATGAGCTCAATTATCGGTCAGGAATCAAGAGCGGTTGGTATCACATCTGCCATGAGTCCGGTTATTGATGTTTCCAGAGATCCAAGATGGGGACGTACTTATGAAACCTATGGTGAAGACCAGTATCTGATCAGTCAGATGGGTATCAATTATGTTCGTGGTATGCAGAACCAGGGCGTCAGCTGTATAGCAAAACATTTCTTGGGATATGCGGAGACACAGGCGGGATTAAACACAGCGACAACAAGATTAAATGACCGTGAATTATATGAAGTGTTTGCAACTCCGTTTGAGGCTGCCGATAAAGAGGCAGGGTTGGATGCAATGATGGCAAATTATGCTGAGATTGACGGATTGCCTGTCATTGATAACAAGAAAATTGCAAGAACACTGCTTCGCGACACCATGGGATTTGAAGGTATGCTTACCTCAGATGGAGCAGCAGTCATGAAAAGCTGGAACTACTTTAAGGTAGCAAATAGCTATAACGAAGCAGGGCTTCTTGCAAAAAAAGCAGGCTGCGACACAGAAATTCCGGTTGGAGCATCTTTCCGCAATTTACCTAATTATGTAAGAAGCGGTGAGTTGGACGAAGCAGTATTAGATGAGTCAGTAAGAAGAATTTTAACAATCAAATTTAAACGTGGATTGTTTGAAAACCCATATTGTGAGGTTGAAAAACTGGAAGAAGCCATGTCGAATGCAGGCAAAGAAGAGATCAGCAAAAGGATTGCAGAAGAATCCATGATCTTACTGAAAAACGACGGAACACTTCCGCTGAAAAAAGGTACAAAGGTAGCAGTAATCGGACCGCATGCAGACAGTCTGAGATATCCGGTCAGTGGATATACCTATCCGGCTTATATTGAAATGATGGATGCTGCAAGAAAGAAAGATGCAACGGTTACCTTTAACGGAATTATAGATGAGCAGGCAAAAGCTGAAGCAGAAGAAAAAGCGCCAAAGGGACCGTTTGATACGATGTTTGAAATGTTTGACGAAGCATCTATGAGAAGCCTGGATGATATGAACGGTGTATTGAGAAAGCTTCATACGAGAAGTTTAAAAGAGGTGCTTTCCGAAAGATTTGAGACAGTTTATGCAGAAGGCTGTAAGATTATTGATGAATCAGAAGAGGGATTCAAAGATGCTGTAAAGGCAGCAGAGAACAGTGATGTTGTTGTTATGGCATTAGGTGGTAACTGCGGTTGGGTAAATGTAACAGGTGGTGAAGGAAAAGATCGTCAGTCATTAGAGCTTCCGGGTGTGCAGGAAAAATTATTAGAGACTGTTGCAGCAGTTGGAAAACCAGTGATCGTCGTATTATACGGACCAGGTATTTTCTCTGTAAACTGGGCAAAAGAGCATGCAGCAGGTATCATACAGGCATGGATGCCGGGACCATTTGCAGGCGAGGCCGTAACAGATGTTCTTGACGGAACTTTGAATCCGGGCGGTAAATTAACTGTAACAGTGCCAAGAAGCGTTGGTCAGGTTCCGATGTTTTATAATCATAAAAATGGTTCCGGCTATGCATCCGGAGCAGATGCTACAAGTGCTACAATCTTTAGCGGAGGTTATGTCGATGCGGACAGTACACCGTTATTCCCATTCGGATTTGGATTAAGCTATACAAGCTTTGCAGTCGGTGATTTAGAAGTTCGTGCAAAAGAAGTTCCAACAGACGGAAAGATTGAGGTAAGCTGTAAAGTGTCTAATACGGGGGCAGTTGCAGGGGATGAAGTTGTCCAGCTTTATCAGGCATTCCAGGGAGCACATGTGGTAAGACCTAATAAGCAGCTGGCAGGCTTTAAACGTGTTCACTTAAATCCGGGTGAAACAAAACAGCTTACATTCTATTTAGATACAGCACAGCTTGGTTATTATGACGAGGAGATGGAATTTGTGGTAGAACCGGGACAGCTTGATCTTATGGTTGGAACATCTTCTGCAGATCTTCCGCTTCGTGAAACAATCCGTCTGACGGGCACAAAGACTAATGTGTTGGGAAGAAGAGCTTATACCTGTAAGGTAGATGAGAAATAAAAAATAGTAACATTAGGAAATGAAAGGGTGTGACTTCGGTTATGCCCTTCTTTTTTATCTGTAAACGTTTGCCTCAAATTTTACGCAAACTTTGAGCAGATGTGATATACTATACGAAAAGGATTTGAGTGTCAAAAACGAAAAGTAAAATGAGAGGAAAGAAAATAAATTATGAGTAATCTTAGACGATGCGCATGAGGTGCCGGAAAACGTGAGTATGCTTGCGTTGGTGTTTTAAGAGCCATGCTGATCCAGAAAGAAAAATAAGAGTTGCGAGAAGAAAAAAGTTTTACCAATGCAGAACAAATTTTAGACATTTTGATTCCAATATCCCCAAAATATGTTATGATAAATAGCAGAGAATTTGCCGGAATTTAAGCCGGTTGGGATTAAGAAGTTGGAAAAGGATATCAGAACATGGCGGGAAAAAAGGGAAACAGTTTATTGGAGACAAGAAGACGCAACCGCGTACTGATCAAAAATATGATCTTTCGGATGGATAATGCAACGCGTACAGCCATTGCAGAGGAATTGGGTCTGACGCTTCCTACGATAACAACCAGTGTCAATGAAATGCTTGCCGAGGGAATTTTAGAGGAAAATCCCATCGCTGAAGGACAGCTTTCAAATAATATGGGACGAAGACCCAATGCGATATCTTTTAAGGCAGATGCAGCATATGCGATCGGAGTCGAGCTTGCACAGTATGCGACCAGAGCTGTTCTGATCAATCTGAAGGGCGAAGTGATCAGCGAGCTGAACGAGGATGCAGCGCGGGAAAATTACGACGAGATGCTAATAAAGGTGACAACGATCATTCAGAAAATGATCGAACAGGCAAAAGGGAAACAGCTTCTTGGTGTTGGAGTGGGACTTCCGGGATTTATCGAATCAGAGTACGGGATCATCCGAAGTAATCCAAGAAAGGACTGGATCGGAAAACATTTTGCAAAGGATCTCGAAGAACAGCTTCATTTACCGATATTTATTGATAATAACGTAAGGCTCAGAGCAGTCGGACATGAAATGAGTATGAAAGGGAGCAGACCGGATTCTTTTGCATACTTTTACGTATCAAAAGGTATCGCCTGCCCATTGATGCTAAAAGATACGGTGGTCAGTGGATATACAGCCGGTGCAGGCGAGATTGGACATACAATCATTAGTGTGAATGACGATGGCGGAAGAACACAGATGTGTCTGGATGACCTTGGAAGTGAGAAAGCCGTTTTTGAAAAATGTCAGGAAGCAATGCTTTCTGGAAAGCTGCCGGCTTTACAGGAGATGGTAAGGCAGGATGGACGGCTTCGTATGCATCATATCATAGAACTTCAGCAGGGCGGAAATGAGAAAATACAACAGATTATTGAAGATGCGATCGAATATCTTGGGATTGGACTTGCCAATGTTGTGAATCTGATCAATCCTGGTTATGTGGTGGTAGATGGCTTCATGTTCGTGGAAGAGGCAAACAGGCAGAAACTGTTACAGTCTGCAAAGGAGAAGTTTTTCGGATTAAACGAGGAAGAAGTGCAGATTATATTTGAGAAATTTGACTATTCCAGAGGTGCTGTTGGAGCAGGTTATTTTGTGATCCGGAATCAGTTTTTGAATAATTAAAAGTTTTAAGTAAATAGTCACAAATTTCCACAAGGAGATTTGTGACTATTGTCAATTGAAAACATATGGAATTTTGTTATAATACAATTATTAAAAGTTTTAACAAATATACGGAAGGCTTTCCGAATGGAATGTACTTTTGAATGGACAAAAGTACAATTTTCTTAACAAATTACTTAAAAGATTTAAGTATCAAAATGGAGGAGTTAAAATGGAAGCAACGAACAAAAAACAACAGAAGGCTACAGAAGCACACTACTGGCTCTACAGCACAGGCAACTTTGCAAACAATATCATCTTTTTGATGGTAGGAACTTATATCACTTATTTCTACACGAATATCCTTGGAATTTCACCATTCGTGGCAGGTGTTGTATTCATGGTGGCAAGACTGGTAGATGCTTTTACAGATCCGATCATGGGAATGATCGTAGATCGTACGAATACAAAAATTGGTAAATACAGGCCTTGGATCATTGCAGGAGCACCATTCCTTGGAATCATGTTCGTTTTACTTTTTACAGCACCGAATTTTTCGATGACAGGAAAAGTAGTGTATGCATTTGTTACTTATATTATTTATTCTCTTGCATGGACAATCGTACAGATTCCACAGTTAGCACTTCCGGCACTTCTGACAAACGATATCGCGAAGAGAACCAGAATTCAGTCAATTTTCCAGGCATTTGGTTCCATCGCATCCCTGATTATTTCTGCATGGGCACTTCCAATCCTTGATAAATTAGGGGGACAGGATGATGCAGGAGCATGGTTTAAATTTACAGTGATCTTCGGTACGATCAGTGCAGTAATCTTTATTTTATCTGCAATGTCTGTAAAAAATGTAGATACCTATGATCCAACTGCAGCAAAAAAAGCAGAAGAAAAATTCTCTTTAAAAGAAACGTTTTCCGTTATTACCAAAAACAGAGCACTTGCATGTGTCTTAATCGCATATGGAACTGATATGTTTGCATTCCAGATTTCTAATTCACTTAGAATGTATTTCTTTAAATATAATATGAGCGGAAGAACAGATCTGATCACTTATATTGGTTATGCATCTACCTTTATCGGATTTGCTATGGTTCCTTTGATTCAGCCATTCGTAAAGAAAACAGGTAAAAAAATGGGTATCATCGGAATCGAAATTGCAGCAATTTTATGTACACTTCCAATGCTTTTAACAGGTCTTGCAAATTCTTATGCGGTATCTGCAGTTATGTTTACATACATTGCAATTGCATTTACATGGACCATTAATAATATGTTAAGCCGTTCAGCTGTACTTGATTCTGCAAACTATGCACAGGTTACACTTGGAATTAACGGAACAGCACTTGTAAATTCTACCTTTACTTTTGTAAATAAATGTTGTCAGGCATTCTCTATGTTCTTCAGCGGAATCATTCTTTCTGCAACCGGATATAACAAAGATGTTGTGGAACAGTCACCTGAATGTCTGAAAGCTATCTTACTTCTTTGCACGGTCGGACCGATCATTGGTTATGTGGCATCTGTTATTGCAATGTACTTCTATCCATTAAATAGAGCTGGCGAAGTGAAGATGCAGGAAGAATTAGACGCAGCTGATATCAAAAAAATGAATGCTGACTTAAATATCTAATCCCGATACATATATTTCATCATACATAATTGAGGAGCCGTTGCAAAATGCGATGGCTTCTCTAATGTAAGATAAGAAAGGAAGAAACATCATGTTAAATTTAATCATTCATAACAAGACAGCAGAACAGACACAAAAATTAAATGAGATCATGAAAAATGGTGCCGGACTATTCGCTGAGGCACAGGCGGGAGAAGCCTGCTATGCAGACAGCCAGGGATGGCTTGATACAAAAGAATGGGCAGGGGAGGATACACTTTCTCATATAGAAGCATTGGCGCAGGAGATACGGGAAAGAGCGGATGCATTTGTACTGATCGGCGTAGGCGGATCAAACAATGCAGCACGTTCTGTAGTCGAAGCATTAAAAGAGGATGATGCGCCGGAAATTATTTATGCCGGAAATACACTTTCTCCGCATGCATTAAAGCAGATGTTAAAGAAACTCAAAGGCAAGTCTGTTTATATAGACTGCATTGCAAAAAATTTTGAAACGTTAGAGCCAGGTTCATCCTTCCGCATCCTGCGCGAATATATGGAAGCTGAATATGGAAAAGAAGAATCTGCAAAACGTACGATTGCAGTTGGAACAACCGGAAGTTCTCTTGAGAAACTTTGTGAAAAATATGGATACACATTTTTAGAATTTCCACTGAATGTCGGAGGCCGTTACACAGCAATGACAAATGTTGGATTGCTTCCAATGGCAGTAGCCGGAATTGATATCCGCGAACTTGTAAAGGGAGCAAGAGATATGCAGATCCGTGTACATGAAGAGAGTACCGAAAAGAATATTGCATATCAGTATGCATGTCTTAGAAATCTCTACTATAAAGAAGGATACCGTGTGGAGATGCTTTCAAGCTTTGAGCCTCAGTTCCGTTTCTTCTATAAATGGTGGATCCAGCTTTTTGCAGAAAGTGAAGGAAAAGATAATAAAGGAGTCTTTCCGGTGGCAGGAGAATTTTCGGAGGAACTGCATTCAGTAGGACAGTTTATCCAGGATGGTTCTCCGATTATGTTTGAGACATTTTTGGATGTAAAGAAGCAGAATGCATCTTTGATCGTAGAACCGGATGAAAAGGAAGATTATTTTGATTATCTGGATGGAAAAGATTTCTGGGAGATCAACAAAGCCGCATATCATGCAACTGTGGCAGCACATAGCAAAAAACTCCCTTGTCTTACGATAGAAGTGGATGAATTGGATGCTTATCATTTTGGACAGTTATTTTATTTCTTCCAGTTCGCATGTTATTTGTCCTGCAAGATCATGGGTGTAAATCCATTTGATCAGCCGGGAGTAGAAGCTTATAAAAAGTGGATGTTTGAGGCACTTGAAAAATAAAAACTATGTTTAATCATATCATGAAATATGGAACACAAAAAGCTTCGGACTTGTAATGAACGTCCGAAGTTTTTTGTGATAAAATATTGGTGAAACATCACAAACGTTTGCGTAAATGCCACGCAAAATTTGTGACGGATGTGTTATAATGTAAACAACGTAAGAAGTGTCGGAATTTTATGATTTCAGCAACACAGTTTCTGTTTGCAGTCAACCAAAATAGCAGACAAATACTTCAAATCAGGAGGAGAAAACTATGGGAGAGAATATACTGATCGTACATGGTGGTGGTCCGACATCTGTGATCAACGCATCACTGTACGGTGCAGTAAAGGAAGCAAAAAAGTATAAAGAGATCGAACATATCTATGCCGCTAAGAATGGTACAGGCGGGCTGATGAGAGAAGAACTGATCGAGCTTGAAAATGTTCCGGATGAGAAACTGGAACTTTTACTGAATACGCCGGGAAGTGCGATCGGAACATCCAGAGATCAGATTGAGCAGGCAGAATACGACAGAATGATCGAAGTACTGTTAAAGAAGAATATTAAATACGTACTTTTCAATGGTGGCAACGGAAGTATGGATACCTGCGGAAAGCTTTACAAGAACTGTCAGGCAAGAGGGTTAGATATCAGAGTGATGGGTATTCCGAAGACTCATGATAACGACATTGCGATCACAGACCACAGTCCTGGATACGGAAGTATTGCGAGATATATGGCACAGAGTGTGAAGGAAGTGGCAGCAGATGTCAAAGGACTTCCGATTCACGTAGTTGTTGTAGAAGCACTGGGACGTAATGCAGGATGGACAACTGCAGCAAGCGCTCTGGCAGATGATGGGGATGGTGTTGGACCAGATCTTATTTATCTCCCGGAGAGACCTTTTGATGAGGATAAATTCCTATCTGACGTGAAGAAACTGCTTGAAAAGAAAAGCGGAATCGTCGTGGTGGCGAGCGAAGGACTGAGAGATAAAGACGGAAAGCCTATTGTTGAGCCAGTCTTCCAGGTTGGACGTGCAACTTATTTTGGTGATGTCAGCCAGCATCTTGCCAATCTTGTGATCAAGAAGCTAGGTTACAAGGCGAGAGGAGAAAAGCCGGGACTTGTAGGTCGTGCAGCCGCACATGAACAGAGTCTGGTTGACCGTGAAGAAGCAGTGCTTGCCGGAAAGATGGCCTGCGAAGCGATCATGAATGGTGAATCCGGAAAGATGGTGGCATTTGAGCGTGTTTCTACAGAACCATATGTGATGAAGCCATTTTTAGTAGATATTGATAAAGTCATGATGTATGAGAGAACCATGCCGGATGAATTTATTAATGAAGAAGGTAATGGTGTAACGGAAGCGTTCAAAGAATGGTGCAAACCACTGATCGGTGGCGAACTGCCGAAGATGATTTCTTTTAACTAATAACATATATAAATAGAAAGCAAAACAAGGAGGCTAAATCCTCTGCTCCTGCAAGGGCAGTCGCATTTTGCTTCGCAAAACAAGGAGGATTGTTATGTTAGTACCAATGAGAGCAATTTTGGATGCAGCAGATAAGAATGGTTATGCACAGGGTGCATTTAATGTAAATGCTGTATGCCAGGTAAAAGCAGCTGTAGATGTTCATCAGATTTTAAGAAGCCCTGCGATTATTCAGGGAGCTGATCTTGCAAATGGATTTATGGGTGGACGTACAGATTTCGCTAATTCCACATTAGAGGATAAGAAAGCAGGAGCTAAGAATATCGGAGCAGCAGTAAAGAAATATGCGGCAGACAGTGATATTCCGGTTGCACTTCATTTAGATCACGGTAAGAATTTCGATTCCTGTGTCGCTGCGATTGAAGGCGGATATACAAGTGTCATGATCGACGGAAGCTCTCTTCCATTCGATGAGAACGTAGAACTGACACGTGAAGTTGTAAAATACGCTCATGAGAGAGGTGTTACAGTAGAAGGTGAACTTGGTGTATTAGCAGGTGTGGAAGACCATGTATTTGCAGCAACAAGTACTTATACAAACCCATTAAGTGCTATCGATTTCTTCAAGAAAACAGGTGTTGATGCATTAGCGATCAGCTATGGTACCATGCACGGTGCAAACAAAGGCAAAAATGCAGTGATCCGTAAGGAAATTGCAATTGCGATCAAGGAATGTATGTTACATGAAGGAATTGAGGGATATCTTGTAAGCCATGGTTCTTCTACTGTTCCACAGTATATTGTAGAAGAGATCAATGCCCTTGGCGGAGAGATCACAAATGCATACGGAATCGATGTAGACCAGCTTGTAGAAGTAAGCCACTGCGGCATTAATAAGATCAATGTTGATACAGATCTTCGTCTGGCAGTTACAAGAAATATGAAAGAGCTTTTTGCAAAAGATGCTGCTCTTAGAAACAGTGCATCTGTAGGTCAGATCTATGAATTATTAGAGACAAAGAAATCAGCATTTGATCCTCGTGCATTCATCACACCGATCATGGATACAATTATGTACGGAAATGTTCCGGATGATGATGTTGCAAGAATCTGTACATGCATTGAAGATGGTGTAAAAGAAGCAATCGCACCATTACTTGTGAAGTTCGGAAGCTACGGAAAAGCACCGAAGGTAGAACGCGTTACAATCGACGAGATGGCAGAACGTTACAGAAAAGCAGGAATCTAAGAAAGAGTAAGTTGATTATAATGGATGCCGGAGATACAGCGGGTGCTTCCGGTATCCATACCAGATAGAGAGGAAAATCCATGAAACATATTTATCTGAATTTGCTTGTTAATATTGTTAAAGAGAAAGGTAAGAATCTTATGAAACATATTTATCTGAATTTAAAAAGATTTGATGTTCCAACAGAATTTGGTGGAGTAAATCGTATTGCACCGGTTGCTGACTGGGCAGAGTATATTGTAAAGAATACACAGGACGAACTGAAAAAATACGATCGTTCAGAAGTAGAATTCGCAATGTATTTTCCAGAGGTTCATCTTTTAAATGCAGCAAATGCAAAAACAGAGGACAGTCCGATCAAGGTCGGATGTCAGAGTGTTTACAGAGCAGATACTGCAGTAGGTGGTAATTTTGGTGCATTTACAACAAACAGACCGGCATCTGCAATGGTTGCGGCAGGATGTGAGACAACAATTATCGGACATTGTGAGGAACGTAACGATAAGGCCGGAATTCTTGCAGAAGCAGGAGTGACAGATACAGATGCAGTGAACCGCTTGTTAAATCAGGAAATCAAATGTGCCATTGAAAGAGGAATGACAGTTCTTTATTGTATCGGAGAAAAGAGTGAAGAGCAGGAGCAGTGGCAGGAAGTATTAGGCAAACAGCTTGAGATTGGATTAAAAGATGTTGATAAATCTAAAGTTGTGATCGCTTATGAGCCAATCTGGTCAATCGGACCTGGTAAAACACCGGCAGGAAAAGACTACATCACTAAGATCGCACGTTTTGTAAAAGAGCAGACGGGTGGTATGGATATTGTATACGGTGGTGGATTAAAGCAGGATAATGCAGCAATGCTCGCTTCTATCGACGAAATCGACGGAGGACTGATCGCACTTACAAGATTCCAGGGTGAAATCGGATATTATCCGGAAGAATACCTTGAGATCATCCGTCTTTATATGGGTAAATAACCTGAGAATCTAAACAAGACAGAGAACATAAATATGAATCCGGAAACAGAGAAGAATAAGATTTTTCGGATTACGGAAATTTATACTATGAATGAAAAGGAGAACAAAAATATGAAGATCGATTTCGAATATGGCCAGGGTACTATGGCAGCAGAATTACCAGATAATACAGATATTTTTATTCCAGGAGAAACAGTAAAAGATCCTGACTATATCCCGGAAGACAAATTAGAGGAAGCTTATCTTGAAAGTCTTGCTCATCCAATCGGAATGTCTACATTAACAGAGCTTGCACACAAAGGAAGCACTGTTACAATTATCGTTCCGGACCGTGTAAAAGGTGGAGAGCAGCCAACAAGCCACAGAAAATTAAGCATCAAATATATCTTAAGAGAGTTATATGCAGCAGGCGTTGAGAAGAAAGACATTCTTTTCATTATCTCTAACGGATTACATCCAAGAAGTAAAGAATCCGATGCAAAAGCAATCTTCGGTGATGAATTATTCAACGAATTCTGGCATACAGGTCAGATCATCAGCCATGACAGTGAGGATCAGGAGCATATGGTATATCTTGGAACAACTCACAGAGGTGATCCGGTATACATGAACAAATATGTATATGACTGTGATCTCCCAATCTTAATTGGTCATGTACAGGGTAACCCATATGGTGGATATTCAGGCGGATACAAACACAGTGCAACAGGTATCACAAACTGGAGATGTATTGCAAGCCACCATGTACCATCTGTTATGCACAGAGATGACTTCACACCGGTTAACGGCGGAAGCTTAATGCGTGATAAATTTAACGAGATCAGTATGCATATGGAAGAGAAAATGGGACATCCATTCTTCTGTTGTGATGCTGTACTTGATACATGTTCAAGACAGATTGCAATTTATTCCGGATATGCAAAAGAAATGATGCCGATCAGCTGGAAATGTGCTGATAAGAGAACATATGTACATTGGGCAGAGAAAAAATACGATGTACTCGTATTTGGTATGCCACAGAAATTCCACTATGGTGATGGTATGGGAACAAACCCAATCATGATGATGCAGGCTTTAAGTGCACAGGTATTAAGATTTAAACGTGTTATGAGTGACAACTGTGTTATCATCTGCTCTTCTATCTGTAATGGATATTTCCATGATGAATTATGGCCATATTTAAGAGAGCAGTATGAGCTGTTCCAACATGACCATATGAATGAGCTGCCTGATATGAACCGTTACGGTGAATATTTCGCAACAAATGAAGAATATATCCGTAAATACCGTTTTACAAATGCATTCCATCCATTCCACGGATTTTCTATGATGTCCTGTGGACATATTGCCGAGATGAATACAAGTGCAATCTATATTGTTGGTGCTGAGGAACCGGGATATGCAAGAGGAATGGGTCTTAAGACAAGAGCTACTTTTGAAGAAGCTTTAGCAGATGCAGAGAAGAAGTTCGTAGGAAAGAACCCTAACATTTTAGCACTTCCAATGACATTTAAGAAAGCAGCTGTTCATCTTTGCATGAAGAATCCGGAAGATGACTGCATGGATGAATATGGACATCGTCATAACCATGGTGGATGCGGATGCTGTTAATCATTATGCAAAAATCATAATAATTCCCTTATGGAAATGTTGTGATATTCCTTTATAAAGAATATACCCTAATCAAAGAAAAGCGAGTTGTTTTTGCAACTCGTTTTTCTTTACATGACAGGACACTAGGGTGTATAGTGGTACTGCCTGAATGAGGAATAAATAAAGGAGAAAGAGATTTGGGAAATACAAATAAGAAATTATTCGAGGAGACACCGGTTCCGGCAGCGGTGCGTACACTGATGGTGCCAACAATCATAGGAGCTCTAGTTACGGTCTTATACAGTCTGGCGGATACGCTATTTGTTGGGATGATGAACGATGAGATCCAGAATGCAGCGGTTGCACTGGCAGCACCGGCATTGTTGGCATTTAATGCGGTGAATAATCTGTTTGGTGTCGGTTCCTCAAGCATGATGAGCAGGGCATTGGGTCGGGGAGATACCCAGACGGTCAGGGAGAGTGCTTCGTTCGGATTTTACGGAGCGGTTGCAAGTGGTGCGGTGCTTTCTCTGCTCTGTCTGATTTTTATACATCCGTTTGTAGCACTGCTTGGAGGAGATGGAAACACAACGGAGGCAACAATTTCATACATGCGGTGGGCAGTAGTATGTGGTGCGATCCCGACGATCTTAAATGTAGTTATGGGATATATGGTGCGGTCGGAAGGAGCGGCACTTCATGCAAGTATCGGAACGATGAGTGGCTGTGTGTTAAATATCATTCTGGATCCGATTTTCATTTTGCCATGGGGGCTTGGAATGGGAGCAGCCGGTGCAGGACTTGCAACATTTCTTTCTAACTGTTTTGCATGTTGCTACTTTTTTGTATTGCTGATCGTAAGAAAAGAGAAAACAAACATCCGGCTTCATCCAAAGTATCTGAAATTAAAGAAAGAAATCGTGCTTGGGGTGATGGAAGTCGGAGTACCGGCATCCATCCAAAATCTTTTAAATGTAACAGGAATGACGATTTTAAATAACTTTGTTGCAGGATATGGTTCTTCTGCAGTAGCAGCTATCGGTATCGCCCAGAAAGTCTACATGGTTCCAATTCAGGTTGCGATCGGTGGCACGCAGGGTGTGATGCCGCTTGTCGGCTATTCTTATGCGAGCAGGAATAAGAAACGTTTTGAGGAAACCATCCGTACAGAGATGAAAATTCTGATCCCGTGCATGGTCACGATCATGATCTTATGCTGGATTTTTGCACCGTCGCTGATCACATTATTCATGAAAAATGAAGAGGTTGTCTCTTTCGGAGCTATGTTTCTGAGGGGCTTTTGTCTGTGTATGCCTTTTATGGTCATTGACTTTCTGGCAGTTGGAGTATTCCAGAGTGTCGGAATGGGAAGAACATCTCTTGTCTTTGCCATTCTGAGAAAAATTGTCTTTGAGATACCGGCGATTATTGTTCTGAATAAAATATTTGGTGCTGCAGGTGTTACTTATGCTGGATTTGTGGCTGAATTTGTTCTTTCCATCTGTGCAGTCATTTTATTAAAAAAGATCGTACAAAAATTTGATGCAGACAATACATAAACAGTCTTTGGATGGGAAGGAAAAAGACAAATTACTTTAATAAAAAAGAGAAAGAGGAGTGAAAGAAAATGATTTATCTTATATTTTTAGTCGTATGCTTTGGTGCATCCATTGTTGGTGCAATCTGTGGTATCGGTGGTGGAGTGATCATCAAACCGGTACTTGATTCTTTTGGAGTGCTGGATGTAACAGCTATCAGCTTTTTGTCAGGATGTACGGTATTGTCTATGACAACATATTCTGTTTTGAAAAACAAAATCAGTGGAGAATCACATGTTTCCATGAAAACCGGTTTACCGCTTGCAATAGGGGCAGCGGTTGGTGGTCTGATCGGGAAATGGCTGTTTTCTTATGTGAAATCTTTGAGCAGTGATCCAAACAAGGTAGGAGCAGTTCAGGCACTGTGTCTTTTGATCGTAACACTCGGAACACTTATTTATACGATTTATAAGGCGAAAATTAAGACTTATAAAGTAGAAAATGCAATTGTGTGTGTTCTTATTGGTGTATTTCTTGGAATTATGTCTTCTTTCCTTGGAATTGGTGGCGGACCTATTAACCTTGTAGTGTTATTTTTCTTTTTCTCTATGTCAACAAAAATTGCAGCAGAAAACTCTCTGTACATTATTTTCTTCTCGCAGATTGCAAGCATTGTTTCAACAATCGTTTCAGGAAGTGTACCGGATTTTCAGATCGGAGTATTGATCCTTATGGTTGCAGGTGGTATCGCCGGAGGAATCTGTGGACGTGCAATCAATAAGAAAATTGATGAGAAGACAGTTGACAAGCTGTTTATCGCACTTATGGTTTTGATGATCGTAATCAATATTTATAACATTTTTAAATTTATGTAAGAATAAAAAGAGGAAAAGCATATGCCGCCAATCAGTGTACTGATGAAACCATCTTCCGGGATGTGTAATATGAAATGTGATTATTGCTTCTATTGTGATGAAACACAGAAGAGAGTTCAGGAATCTTATGGATTTATGTCAGAACAGACATTAAAAAATGTGATCCGCAAGACGATGCTTTGTGCAGAGGGGGCGGTCAGTTATGCATTCCAGGGAGGAGAACCGACGCTTCGTGGAATTGATTTTTTTGAAAAAGTAGTTGAATTTGAAAAGCAGTATAATAAACATGGTATCCGCGTGAATAATGCACTTCAGACAAATGGATATCTGATCGATGAGGCATGGTGCGAGTTTTTTCAAAAGAATCACTTTCTGATCGGACTTTCTGTTGATGGAACGAAAGAAATCCATGATAGCTACCGCCACACCAAAGATGGAAAACCAACTTTTGATCGCATACGTCATGCAGCAGAACTGATGAGTCGTTATGGCGTGGAATACAATATCCTAACTGTTGTGAATCAGAAAGTGGCATCCAATATTACAGAAATTTATGAGTTCTATAAAAAACAAGGATGGAAGTACCAGCAGTATATTGCATGTCTGGATCCACTTGAAGAGGCACATGGCGAGAATGAGTATGCATTAAAGCCGGAGCAGTACGGAAAATTTCTGATCGAACTTTTTAATCTCTGGTATGCTGACTGGAAAATGGGAAAGCAGCCATATATCCGTCAATTTGAGAATTACATTGGAATTTTGTTAGGATATCTGCCTGAAGCCTGTGACCAGAGAGGAACATGCGGAGTCCAGAATGTCGTGGAGGCAGATGGAAGTGTTTATCCATGTGATTTTTATATGCTGGATGATTACAAATTAGGGAATTTTAATGAGAATCGATTGGATGAAATTGATACGAAAAGAACAGAAATCGGATTTGTAGAGCGTTCATTGTTGCTTGATGAGGAATGCAAGGCCTGTGAATATTTTCATATCTGTCATGGTGGATGCCAGAGAAACCGTGATCTTAATGAACTGACAGGAAAATACCAGAATTATTTCTGCGAGAGCTATAAAATGTTCTTTGCAGCCTGTCTGCCACAGATGAAGGAAATGGTAAAGACACTGGAAAAGAGATAGAGAAAGTAAAAGAAATTGAAATACTTTGCAGAATCAATCGGAATTGTTCGAGGAGCAAGAAAGTATTGATTGGATAAAACTTTGTAAGTATTCCATAAAATTTACCATCAAATTATAGAACAATTGCCAATTGCAATAACTGTGATTTGGTGGTAAATTATTAATAGAAATTGAAAACGTTTTCAAAATAGAAGTAAAAATTCGCAGAAAATAAATTCAATTTCAGAAGCAGCAAAAATTTTGGAATGATTAAAAATATTACGAAGTTAATCCTTTGAACAGACAGGAGAAACACATTTTATGAACGCATCCATTCATGACGTAGCAAAACGAGCAGGAGTCTCCATATCGACCGTTTCCAGAGTAATCAACAACTCTGCCGGGGTGAAGGACAGCAAAGTAGCAGCAGTGCGGGAGGCATTGGAGTATTACGATTATCAGCCGAGCCAGTTCGGACGTGGCCTTGTGACCGGAAGCTCCAAGATGATTGGTGTATATTCTCCATTAGCGAATGGAAGTATGTTTGAAAATGGATATCTTTTGGAATGTCTGCGTGGAATTGATAATGTGATAAGAGAGAGTGATTATAGTCTTCTTTTGATTAATGAAGCCGCCGGTTATGAGGAGAATAGGAAGGCAAAGCCCAAATTCATTGACTATGTAAGCCAGAAGAGGATTGATGGACTGATCGTGCTTACAATTCCATCTGATGGACGTCTTGAAGGTGCCTTAAGTGCTATCATTGAAGAGGATTTTCCAGTTGGATATATTGGAAAGCGCTTCAGTGAAAAGGGGATGAATGTATATGCCAGTTATGAAGAGTATATATTAGATGGAATCAGACGTCTGTATGAGAAAGGTCACAGAAGAATTGCTTTTTTGCCATTAAAGAGCAGGAGCAATACAAACCTGAAATTAAAGAGTAAGGCGGAAACAAAATTCACAGGACTTAAGATTAATATTACAGATACCGTATATAATATTGATGCTGATTTTCTGAGAGACATTTTAAAGTACATGATAGAAGAAGCACACGTGACAGCAATGATCTGCGAAGATTTGGGATTATTGGTAAAAGTGCAGAGTATCCTGTCTTCCATGGGAAAACAGCTTGGAGAAGATATTTCCGTGATCTGTGTAGAACATGTGGAAGGCCAGGGGGCAAAGATGCTGCCAAAGATTGATTGCTACTACGTTCCATCATTAGAGCTTGGAGAAACGATTGCAACTGAGTTGTTAAATAAGCTCAGTGGAAAGAAGAATACAGATCTTTCAAAAAAATTTATGCCGGAATACATGGATCGGGGATCTGTCAGGGAAATATAAAACAGATTTTAGAAAGAAAAATCCTGAAAAACAGGAATTTTTCTTTTGATAATTTTGAAAACGTTTTCAAAATTAAAATTGAAAAACTGAAAATGTTTCAAAAAAAGAAGTAAATGAAATCTTTTGATTTTATTATAAAAATTCACATAGACAAGAGAGGAGAGGCTTATGAAAGCAATTATGGTAATGTATGATTCTTTAAATCGAGAGATGTTAGAAACATACGGGTGTAATTGGACAAAGACACCTAATTTCAGGAGACTTGCAGAGAGATGTGTACAGTTTGAGCAATGCTATGTAGGAAGCATGCCATGTATGCCTGCACGAAGAGAGCTTCAGACTGGAAGAATCAACTTCTTCCACAGAAGCTGGGGACCGATGGAACCGTTTGATGATTCCATGCCGGAAATTCTTAAGAAAGGAGGAGTTTACACACACTTGGTCAGTGATCATCAGCATTACTGGGAGGACGGTGGAGCAACTTATCACAACCGCTATTCCTCATGGGAGATTGCGAGAGGTCAGGAGGGCGATAACTGGAAAGCAGATGTAGCACATGCTTATGAAAAAGGTGCCGGAACTGTTTTTGAAAATAAGAAAGTGATGTTAGAGTATCCACTCTATGCAAGAATGATGGCACAGGATCGGATCAACAGAGCGGAGATGAACACTGAGGAAAAGACCTCTCAGGCAGTCACTTTTGCAAATGGCTTGGAATTCATCGAGAGAAACCATGGCGAAGACAACTGGTTCTTACAGATTGAGACCTTCGATCCACATGAGCCGTTCTATACTTTACCGAAGGATAAAGAGCTTTACCCACATCATTTTGAAGGGGATGCATCGATGGAAGCCGACTGGCCGCCATATGCACCGGCTGTGGAATCTGAAAATACAATTGAACATGTCAGATATAATTATGCAGCTTTAGTCAGCAAATGTGACCGCTATCTTGGAAAAGTGTTAGATGTGATGGATAAATACAATCTGTGGGAAGACACTATGCTGATCGTAAATACAGATCATGGTTTTTTACTTGGAGAACATGGCTGGTGGGGAAAGACAAGCATGCCAATTTACAATGAAATTGCACATACACCGCTATTCATCTATGATCCAAGACGTGCGGATCTGGCAGGAGAAAAACGTAATTCTATCGTTCAGACAATTGATCTTGCACCGACACTTCTTGAATATTTTGGAATGGAAATCCCGAAAGACATGGAAGGAAAACCATTAAAACAGGTGATGGATGATGATACACCGATCCGTGAATATGCAATATTTGGTTATCATGGAAGTCAGGTGGATGTCACAGATGGCAGATATGTTTATATGCATGCAGCAGACCATCAGGAAGAAAAGGTATATGAATATACATTAATGCCAACTCATATGCGTCAGATGTTCCAGTCAGAGGAATTGCAGAATATCGAACTTGCCGGACCATTTTCCTTTACAAAAGGATGTAAGGTCATGAAAATAGAAAAAAAAGATATGATGGGAGACACGACATCTTTTGGAAACATGTTATTTGATTTAAATGAAGATCCAACGCAGAATACACAGATTCATGATGAAGCGGTGGAAATGCGCATGAAGGGTTACATAAGAGAATACATGGAGAAAAACGATGCACCAAAAGAGTTGTATAAGAGACTGGGGTTATAAAAAATAAATCAAAAGATGGTAGAAACCATGGCGTTAAAGCATGGTGAAAGGGGTAAATTATGAATCAGAAATATGAAAAAGCAAAATTTAGTGATGTATTTAAATATTCATTTGGAGGATTAGGTTCTAACCTTGCATTCTTCCTTGTAATGTCATTTCTGACATTCTTCTACACAGATATTTTTGGAATCAGCTCTTATGTGGTTGCAACCTTAATGCTGATATCCAGATTTATTGATGCATTTACAGACCCGATCATGGGTATGCTTGGTGATAACACAAGAAGTAAAATGGGAAAATATCGTCCATGGATCATTTTTGGAGCACCGGTACTTGGTGTGCTGATTTTCTTGTTATTTACTGCACCAGAGATGTCACCAACTATGAAAGTCGTATATGCTTATGTGATTTACATTTTATATTCATTAGCATCTACAGTAGTAAACATTCCTTATCATGCATTGACACCAGTTCTTTCTGAGGATCCTCAGCAGAGAACAGAGATTGTTGCATGGAAACAGGGAATGGGAACTGTTTCCCAGTTTGTCATCACAATTCTTGCACTGCCATTGGTAGAACTTTTCGGTGGTGGAAAACAGGGCTGGGCACTCTATGGTGCACTGATTG
>ERZ791875.880-NODE-880-length-25228-cov-7.961626_pt1 | contig 25228 bp, 27 predicted proteins | sample MGYA00510278_ERZ791875 | MGnify/ENA primary metagenome ERZ791875 (study PRJEB30046, sample SAMN00792078) | human gut metagenome | study: EMG produced TPA metagenomics assembly of the A metagenome-wide association study of gut microbiota in type 2...
CTTTCAGGGTGTCGTCCTGTGTCATAAGCCTGTCCATGCGTTCCGTTTACGGCAGTTTTGCCAGTTCTTCCTCTATTTTGCGCGGCAGTCCGTCGCAGTGCTTGCAGCACTTCATGTCCACCGAGTACATGCGCGCGATGCAGTAGTTGCGGTGGTCGCAGCCGCTGCGTGTCGCGGCATCGCCTGCGTGGAGCTTGTTGACGAACGCCGGGTCGTTGACCAGCGCCCGGGCCATCTGTACCAGTTCGAATCCCGCGTCCAGCGCCTTGTCGATGCCCTCGCGGCTCACCAGTCCGCCCACGTAGACCAGCGGACATTTCAGCTCGGCGCGGAACTTTTTGGCGTCCTCGAGGAAGTAGCACTCCTCGAACGGGAACTGTTTTATCATCAGCGGCCCGCACCAGCGGATAAAATAGCGCAGCCACAGGGGCGAATAGTAGCTCATGGTGTAAATCGGTATCAGCCCCCGCATCACGGCCATCGGGGCTTTCGACACGAACCCGCCCGAGAGGACGATGCCGTCCACGCCGAAACGCTCGATTTCCCGGGCGATTTCGAGGCTTTCCGGAATTTCGATGCCTCCCTTGAACCCGTCGTACATGTTGTGTTTGACCAACACGGCCGTGCCCGTTTTCGCCGCGCCCTCCATCACTTCGGTGAGGCACATCCGCATGAAGCGCATCCGGTTTTCGAGCGGGCCGCCGTATTCGTCGCGGCGGCGGTTCGTGTAGGGCGAGAGGAACTGCGAGATGAGGTAGCCGTGCCCGGCATGCACCTCCACCGAGTCGAACCCGGCGTCGTGCGCGGTGTGGACGGCGCGGCCGAAGTCCTTCGCGACCTGCGCGATTTCATCCTTGCGCATGCCCCGCACGGGGGTGTAGGCGTACAGGTTGAAGCCTGTCGACGCGCCGATGGGTATCTGTCCCGCGGTCGTGAAGTGGGTCATATTGCCGCAGTGCCCGATTTGGATGCCTGCCGCGGCGCCCTCGCGGTGCACCGCGTCGGTGATGTCGCGCAGCCCCGGCACGATTTCGGGCCGCAGCCACAGTTGTTTGTCGAAAGACAGTCCGCTGCGGCACACCGCCGCATAGGCGAGCGTGGTCATGCCCACGCCGCCGCGCGCCACCGACACGTGGTACGCTTTGAGCTGCTCCGTAGGGCCGAAATGGCGCCCCATCGACTCGAACGCCGCCGAGCGTATCGTGCGGTTGCGCAGCGTTACGGGGCCTAATTTGTAAGGAGTGAAAAGTGAGGACATTTTCCTGTTGTCAATAGATGAACGGTATTATTTTCTTTCGTTTAAGCGTTGTGAATTCCTCCCCGAACTCTTGGGCGTAACGCTTGTAGAGCGATGCGGCGCGGGGGGCGAGGTTGGCGAACGTCCACCAGGCGAACACCGCTCCGGCCCACGACCACGAGGCCACGGCGAATCCCGTCCATTCGAGCAGTTCGCCGAAGTAGTTGGCCGACGATACGTAGCGGAACATTCCGCCGCGCGGAATGTAGTGGCGCGTGTCGCCCGGTTTGCGCAGGTTGCGGATGATGTGGTCGGAGTGGAGGTTGACGGCCATTCCCGCGAGGAACATCACCCCGCCGATATAGATATAGGGTTGTGCGAACCACGCTGCATAGTAGCCTTCGGGTGCCACGTAGAAAATCCATCCTCCCTGCATCAGGGCGTTGAGCGTGTTGAAGCACATGCCCATCAGGACGATGCCCAGCGGCATTTTCGATTTTCCGCGCAGCAGCAGCGGGAAGATGAACGCCCGCTGCAGGTAGTGCGCCTCAAAGAGGAGGAACAGCGCCAGCGGCCCGGCCTCCCACATCCTGTCCGATGCGGCCCACAGCCAGCACATCAGGATGAACACGGGCGACTCCATCAGCACCCAGCCGAGTTTGTTGGGCACCGGAGGCCCGTATTTGGGGTTGAAGAGGTAGCCGTATCCGGCTTCGAAGAAGTGCAGTGCCGCATATACCACGGCGGCCAGCACGGCCATGACGATCAGGAAGATGTTGAATGTTTCTGCCATTTGTCTGCGGGTTGGGTAAAACGGCATAAAGGTAAGAAAATTTTTCAGCCCCGGCAAGTCCGCAATGGGTTCGAAACTGTCCGCTCCGGGGAGCGGCAGACGGCTTCCTTTCGGGGGCGGCCTGTGCACACCCGGAAATCGGGTGGAATGCGGAGGTATGCTCTTTCCCTGCGGTCGGGGTGCTTGGCTCCGGGCACAAAAAGACGGCTCCCCCGAAAGGAAGCCGTCTGCCAGTTACCCGCGCCGCCCGGAAAGTGCGCGTGTCGCGGTTGTGCCTGTCCGAAACCGGGAATCCCGGCTCTCGGATGCGCCGTCTGTTGTCCGTGACCCTCCGAAAGGGCCCTGATCCGGAGCTCGTGGGCCGGAACCCGGACGATGGCGCTGCGGCTGCCCGGGACGTATGCACCGGGCCGTGAAGCCTCTTTGCCGCGAGAAAGTGCCGCCTCGGGGCGCGTGGGTTTGTGGCTGCGGGCGCAGGAACGCCCTTTTCCGGCTTTTTTAGCAGGGTGCCGGAACCCCTGTGTGAACCCCTGCCGGGGCAGGGGCGCCGGGACGGTGACCTGTGGCGCTTCGGCGTTACATCGTGCCAACGGTCGTAAATGGGTGTTTCCGTGTCCGGCCGGTAGCGGTGCCGCCGGGCGGGCTGCTCCGGCCGTGCCCGTGGAGCGCACAGCCGGGGCCCTGTAACCGCCGGGCGTCCCGCAGACCGTTAGTGCGTGAATACCTTGCCTTTCTGGCGCTCCTTGTTCTCGTACTTGATGCGCGAAGTGGTGGGGTATTCGAGCTGCTCGAATTCGGCGATGGCGTTGCGGATGTCGCCCATCAGCATGTCGGCCATGTCGCGCGACATGCCCTGGCGTACCACGATACGCATCACGACCACGTCCTCGATGTTTTTGGGCATCGTGTATGCCGGTACCATCCAGCCGCTCTGCTGCAACTTAGCCTGCAGGTCGAACAGCGTCCACTTGGCCTTCTTGTCGTACTCGGGATCCATCATCCAGATGAACAGCGGGTTGACTACCTCCTTCGAGTAGTTCTTGAAGCACTTCATCGTGCCGATCTGCTTGTGGCAGTACGTGGCGATGTCCATCGAGTTCTGCTGAATCTCCTTGTAGCCTTCGAATCCCAGGCGGATGAAGTTGTAGTACTGGCCCAGAATCTGCGCTGCGGGGCGCGAGAAGTTGAGGCCCACCTGCGTGATGTTCGCGCCGAGGTAGTTTACCGAGAACGACATCTCTTCGGGCAGGTATTTCTTGTCTTTCCATACGACCCATCCCAGGCCCGGGTATACCAGGCCGTATTTGTGGCCCGAGGTGGAAATCGACAGCACCCACTTGAGGCGGAAGTCCCACTTCTTCTCGGGTTTGAGGAACGGCAGGATGAAACCGCCCGACGCCGCGTCGACGTGAATCGGAATCTCATAGCCGGTCTTGGCGTTGTATTCGTCGAGCGCCTTGTCCAGCCCCTCGATGTCGTCGTCGAGGCCTGTCCACGTCACACCGGCAATCGGTACGATGCAGATTGTGTTTTCGTCGCACATGTCCAGGGCCTGCTTGGGGTCGAGCGTGATGTGGTCGAGCGTCAGGGGCACCGTACGCATCTCGATCTGCCACAGCTGGCAGAATTTCTCCCATACGACCTGGAATCCGGCGCTCATCACCAGATTCGGTTTGTCGAACGGTTTGCCTGCGGCCTTGCGGCGGTGGCGCCAGCGGAGCCATGCGGCCACACCGCCCAGCATGCAGGCCTCCGACGAGCCGATGCCCAGCGCTCCGGTTTTCCACTCGGCCTTTTCGGGTGTGTTCCACAGGTTGGCGACGATATTCAGACAGCGGCCACACATTACCGCGACACGCGGATACTCCGTTTCGTCGATGTAGTTGATGTTGATCGCTTCGTTCATCAGACGCGTTGCGTAGTCGTCCATGTAGGTCGTGACGAAAGTTGCCAGGTTAAGGCGCGGCTGCGTCTGCGGGTAGGTTTCGTCCTTGACCAACTGGTAGGCGATTTCAGGCGATGTCTTGCCTTTCGGGATGAATTCCGTGGGTGCGGGATTGCGCATCTCCTCCGAACCGAAAATGTCGGTCAGCGTGTCTTCGTTGGTGTGTCTTTGCTGATTCATGGTGTAAAATTATTATTTGGTTTACGCCATCAAACCTTGCATGAACTGTGCCACGACGGAGGTTGCGCCGTGTAAGAAACCCGCCTGCATCGCTGCTGTGGGGGCAATCCCTCACAGGCTCTGCACGATTCGGGATTCGGCTTTCCCGTATTGCGCGGCCGCGGCTTTCCGTCGTTTAGTTATCCTCTGTTTTATCCTGCCCTTCTGCGCCTGTCATCCTGTTTTATCTGCTTTATGCCGGCAGTGTCGATTTGGACTCCCGTCTCCGCCAGGCTGTCCCGGCAGTATCGCTTTATTTGTTTTGCGCTTGCTGTCCTGTCTTGCGGCGGCGGTATTCCAGCCGTACTCCTGCGTCCGCCAGGCTGCCCCGGCGGCATCGTTTTGTCTGCTGTTGCTTCCGGCCGTATCGCGCCTGCTGCCCGGTATCCGCTCCGTCCTGCATTTGCCGTTGTGTGCCGCCCGGAACCGGATTCTGGAAACGGGTGAAAAAAATGAGTGGAAAAATTTGTTTTTCTCATTGTGTTTTTGCTATATTTGTAATATCAAAATAATATCACTAAAACGAATTGGATATGGAGAACGGAAATTATGTTTACAACGGCTGGAAATGCAACGGTTTCCTGGCTTTGGCGCTGATTCTCGGCGGGCTGGCGCTTGGGATTTACGCAATTGTGGCGGGTGCGCAGCGTATCGACGCCGGACTCGCATGCGGTACGGGGTTGGTCGTATCCGGCTCGGTCTGGTGTCTTTGCATGCTGATTTGCCTGGGCGGCTTCATGCTGCTCGAACCCAACGAGGCCCGCGTGATGGTCTTTTTCGGTAAATATAAAGGTACGTTTTATGAAACGGGCTACTGGTGGGTGAATCCTTTCATGTCGGCCAAGCAGATTTCGATTCGCGCCCGCAACCTGAACGTCGACCCCATCAAGGTCAACGACAAGACCGGCAACCCGATTCTGATCGGACTGGTGCTGGTCTGGAAAATCAAGCGCGACGACATCTACAAGGCGGTTTTCGAAATCGACGCCCCGACCACGGCCGGGCAGACCGGCGTGTCGGCTTCGGCGCGCATGAACATCCTCGAGAATTTCGTGGGAGTGCAGAGCGACGCCGCACTGCGGCAGGTTGCCGGATGCTATGCCTATGACAATGCAGGCGTTAAGGACGATGAGCTGACGCTTCGCTCGAACAGCGAGCAGATTAACGACCAGCTCGAGCATACGCTCAACGAACGCCTCGCAATGGCGGGCATCGAAGTCGTCGAGGCGCGCATCAACTACCTGGCCTATGCGCCCGAAATCGCGGCCGTGATGCTTCGCCGCCAACAGGCCGACGCGATTATCGCGGCCCGCGAAAAGATCGTCGAAGGGGCCGTGTCGATGGTGCACATGGCGTTGGAGCGCCTCGGCAACGAGCATATCGTCGAACTGGACGAGGAGCGCAAGGCCGCAATGGTTTCGAACCTGCTCGTGGTGCTTTGCGCCGACGAAGCCGCGCAGCCCGTGGTGAATGCGGGAACCCTGCATCATTGATTTAACCGCTGATGGCTAAAGAGAATAACAACAAGAGTTTTGTACTGCGTATCGACGCTGCGACGATGGAGGCGCTGGAGCAGTGGGCCGGGGACGAGTTCCGCTCGATCAACGGCCAGCTCCAGTGGATTATCGCCGACGCCCTGCGCCGCAGCGGACGCGTGAAAAAGTCCCGTTCGGCGGCGGGTGCGGCTGCTCCTGCCGGTGGGAAAGAGGCGGCTGCACCGGTTCGTACCCAGTCCGCCGACTCTGAAAAAGAATGATGCCGATGTTGAGTATATGGAATAACCTTTTTGCGCGCCGGCCCGATACCGGCCGGTGGAACCGCTTCCTGCACAGCCGCCAATGGCTCGGCCTGCCCGCCGCAGCCGTCACGGCATTCGTCGTGCTGTTTCCGTTGTGTCGTTTTGCCGAGGGTATCCCGACGCCCGGGGCGCTCCGGAGAGGAGCGGTGTACGCCCTGCTGGTGGCTTTTAGCTGGGCGCTCGGCGTGTGGGCCTCGACCGGCGATGACCCGGAAGAGGAGCCCGAAACGCAGGGACGGGAAGCGCCCGACACGGGCAAGTCCCGCCCGGCATGGCTGGGCTGGGCACTCCTGCTGGCACTCTTCGCTTTGATCTGTGCATCCCAGATTGCGGATATGGTGCGCGGCGAATCCTCCCTGGCACACGGTTTCGGGGGCATCCTGCTCAAGGCGATGGCGGTCGTGGCCGTCTTTATTCCCGTTTGGTCGGAGCAAAAACGAAAATAAACCGGTATGTATGAATAGGAATAAGGCAAGCGACAGGTCGAATCGGGTACATGCGAAAGGAACCCGGAGCGTCCGCAACCCGAAAGGGATGCGGATACGGGCTGCTTTGCGGGCGGCAGCCGGGTTGCTGCTCTTTATACTGCTGCTTCGCTCCGACTGGCTGCCCCTGTGGGTGTACGGGCCGCTGCTGGGTGCAAGCACGCTGCTTATGCTTTGCGACCTGTACTCGGATTACCGGCGCAGGCGTCCCCGACGCCGATGGCGCGATGCGGGGTTGATGCTGTTGTGCCTGTCGCTCGTGTCGGGCGTCTTTGTGCCGGCGGTCATCTTTACGGAGGCTCCGGACGATAAGGCCACGGCTTTTGCGCTGCTCGGGCTGGGTGCCGTGCTGCTTGCCGCTTGTGTTTACTGCCTGTGGCGCTGGCGGCGCCTGCGCTCCGAAGCCGAGCTACAGCTCTGGCAATTGCGCACGCATCGCCGCAAACACGCGGCATCCCGCCGGGTGGAGGCGAATATCGAAATAATGCGGCCATGAACCGGAAATGGATATATGCGCTCGCGGCGATGGCTGCGGTCACGCTGGTGATGTTCCCGGTCAACCTGCTCCTGATTGGCAAATCGCCGTTGTATGCTTTGGTGCGCTCGCTGTTTTTCGGGCTTCCGGCACTGCTGACGGCCTGGACGCCGAAAGAGCGCCGGCCGGCCGGGGAGGGCGGCAAACCCATAAAGCAGTTGTCGCGTGCCGCGAAAATCGTTTGGGGAGTAATCGCCGCCGTGGTGCTGGCGGCCATGTTCGTTCATACGGCCTGCACCGAGGGCATCGGTGCGGGAGTTACGGATGCACTGGGGTTTTTATTGATTATATTGGTTGCTGCCGTGGGATATAGGTGCGGTTATCTAAAGATATGACTTATGAAAAAGATTGTGGTTTTTACCGGCGCGGGAGTGAGCGCCGACAGCGGGCTCGCAACGTTCCGCGACTCCGACGGATTGTGGGCCGATTACCGTATCGAAGATGTCTGCACGCCCGAGGCGCTGGCGCGCAATCGTGCTACCGTCGTTGAGTTTTATAACCTGCGCCGCCGTGAAATGCTCGCTGCGCAGCCCAATGCGGGGCATGCGGCCATTGCGGACTTGGAGCGGGATTTCGATGTCGAGGTGTTGACGCAGAACGTCGACAACCTGCACGAACGCGCCGGGTCGTCGAAGGTGACCCACCTGCACGGCGAGCTGACCCGCCTCCGTTCGTCGCGCAATCCCGACCTGATTGTCCCGCTCGAAGGGTGGGAGCAGAAGCCCGACGCCACGGCACCCGACGGGGCGCTCCTGCGGCCGCATATCGTCTTTTTCGGCGAGGCGGTGCCGATGTTCGAACGTGCCGCCGAAATTGCGCAGACCGCCGACGTTATGGTCGTGGTGGGCACTTCGCTGGCGGTTTATCCCGCCGCATCGCTGGTGCGGTACGTGCGCCCCGACATTCCGATTTATGTCGTCGACCCCGGCAGGCCCGATACGGGCGGCATCCGCAATCCGCTGACCGTCATTCGCAAGCGTGCCGCCGAGGGCATGCCCGAACTGGCCGGATTGCTGCGGGAGCGGTATAAAGAGTGATTTGCAGCGGAAAGGGCGAAGTGTCCGTATCGCAATGTGATAAGAAAGGGAGCCGGTCACCGGCTCCCTTTTATTGTATCCCGTTTTCGCAAACAGCTATTTCAAATCCTTGAAGTAAATATCCAGCAGCTCCTTGGCGGCGATGAACGACGAGATTTTGTCGTCCAGCACGCGCTGTTCGTATCCGGCGATGTGCGCCTCGACCGCCGGGTCGTGGTAGAACGAGTTGCGCAGCACTTCGTTAATCGACTCGTACATCCAGTACTTGTTTTGGCGGTTGCGGTTGTGCCGGAAGAAATCGTTGGCCTGGATATGGTCGAGGAACTCCTCTACGCCTTTCCACACCTCTTCCAACCCGGTTCCGGCCACCGCCGAGCAGGTGAAAACCTTGGGCCGCCATCCCGATTCCGGCACCGGGAACAGGCGCAGCGCCCCCTGGAACTGGGTGCGGGCCAGTTCGGCCTTGTGGATGTTCTCTCCGTCGGCCTTGGTGATGACCATGATGTCGGCCATCTCCATAATGCCGCGCTTGATGCCCTGCAATTCGTCGCCCGCGCCCGAGATTTGCAGCAGCATGAACATGTCGACCATCGAATGCACGGCCGTTTCGGACTGTCCTACGCCTACCGTTTCGATGAAGATTACGTCGAATCCGGCAGCTTCGCACAGCACGATTGTTTCGCGTGTCTTGCGCGCTACGCCGCCGAGCGACCCTGCCGAGGGGGAGGGGCGGATAAAGACGTCGGGGTTGGCGGAAATACTCTCCATGCGGGTCTTGTCGCCGAGAATTGAGCCGCCGCTGCGCTCCGACGAAGGGTCGATGGCCAGCACGGCCAGCTTGTGCCGCAGCGAGGTGACCATGTTTCCGATGGCCTCGATGAAAGTCGACTTCCCGGCCCCCGGCACGCCCGTGATGCCGATGCGCACCGATTTCCCGGCGTGGGGCAGGCAGCGTTCGATGATCTCCTGCGCCTGCGCGTAATGGGCCGGATTGTTCGACTCGATCAGCGTGATGGCCTGCGAGAGGGTGGTGATGTTGCCGGCGAGAATGCCCGCGACATACTCTTCGGTCGTGAGCTTTTTCTTTTTGCGGCGGGTGAAATAGGGACTTACGATGGGTTGGTCGGCGACGCCCTCCGTGACGTTGAGCGCCGTATCGTGGTGCGTATCTGCGTACTCTTTTTCGTAATGGTTTATCTTGGTGAAAGACATAGTTTTATTTGCTTGATTTTTCGATGATTGCGGGTGTCAGCTGCAACGAATTTCCCATCCACAGCGCCCGGTTTTTGGCGTCGACCAGCACCCCGAACGGGACGTACTGCACGCCGAATGCGGTGAAAATCCTGTTCCCGGCGTCCATCGCCACGGAGATGTGCGGCGAGAGGAACGGGGTCAGGAGCGGCGCTATTTTGTCCTCTTTTTCCTGTGTGACGACGACGACGTGGAGTTTGGTTCCAAATTTGTCGGTCAACGCCCGAAGCTGTTTGAGCGAGGTGATGCAGGCCGGGTTCGACGAAAGGAAAAACTCGACGTAGGTCAGCGGCGGGGTAGCCGCGGGCTTCTGCCCCCGGAGCCATGCCGAAACTTTCATCTCGGGCACGCGTTCGCCGAGGGCGATATTTTGTGCCGTGGCCGCCGCAAAGGGAACCGCCAGCGCAAGGAGTGAAATAAGCAGGACTTTCTTCATAAGAGCAGCCTTATTTTTAGCGAAGATAACAATAATTTGCCATATAGACGAAATTTTTTGACGCAGAGTTATGAAAATCGGATTCGACGACATCCCGGCCACATCCGCCGGAACCTATTCCCAACACCTTGCCAGGCTTTTGGCCGAGTATGCCCCCGAGCACGAGTATATCGTTGACGGGAAACGCTATAAGGAGTTCGACCTCTACCACGGATTCCGCCCCGGGCTGCCCCTGCCGGTGCTGCTGCGGCGCATTCCGTGCGTGGTGACGGTGCACAACCTCAATTTTTTGCGCTACCCGCACCTCTATTCGCTGCCCGAGCGGTTGGTGCTGCTGCGCCTTTACCGCCAGGCGCTGCGCTCCGCGAGCCGGCTGATTACGGTTAACCGCGATGCCCGCGAGGAGCTTTCCGAGCGGCTGCATATCGACCCCCGCCGTATCGAGGTGGTCATGCCCCTGGCCGCCCGCGTGCCGCAGGAGCCGCCTGCCGATGCCGATCTGGAGGCCGTGCGCCGCAAATACATGCTGCCCAGGGAGTTTGTCCTCATGCTCGGGACCGTCGAGCCGCGCCACAACCACGAAACTCTCTTCGAGGCGTTTTTCTCGCTCGGGGAGCGGGCCCGCGAAACCGTCCGGACGACGGCCGCGGGACGCCGTGGCGGAAGTGCGTCCGTGCCGGAGGATGCGGACTGGGGTAAGGATGCTTCGGGACCGGGGCCGCAAACCGTGTCCCGGGAAGGTGCGCTGGCAGGCTTCGGGACGGAAGACGCATTCCGGTATGAAAGTGCCTCCGGCGCGGCGGACTGGAATGAAAATCCGGCGGCAGCGAATGCCGCTCCGGGCAGTCGTGCCGCGACTGCAATCGGGAACGGGGAGCGGGACGGGGATATGCCGGCCGGCCGGGATGGCGTTCCGCGCAGAGGCGCATGCGGAGCCGGGAGCCTGAACAGTGCGGCCCCGGCAGGCGGCAATGCGGTGACGCACGGCCATACGCAGGCTCCGGCGGCCGGGCTGTCCGGGCTGGACAGGGTGGGAATCGTGGTGTGCGGGCGCCGCACGACCTACTCGGACTTCCTGCTGGGGTATGCCCGCAGCAGGCACCTCGGGGCGCGTGTCGATTTTATCTATGAACTCACGCCCGACGATTTGCCGGCGCTGTTCCGTCTTGCCCGGGCTTTCGTCTACCTGCCCGATGCCGGAATCGAGGCGTCGATTGTGCCCGTCGTCGAAGCGCTGCGCGCCGGGCTTCCGATGATTTTGAGCGATACGCAGTGCAACCGCGAAGCCGCCGGCGATGCCGCCGTCTATGTGCGTCCCGAGGCGGAGGGGGAGGTCGCCGCGGCATTGGAAAACGTGCTTCTGGACAAGAATTTCCGTCGTGAAATGCAGTCCCGCGAGCGCCGCCGGGCCGAGCTTTTTTCGGAATATGCCGTCGCCCGGAGGCTGATCGACATTTACAGTTCGCTTTGAAGCGCGGGGGGTTCCGAAATGGAGCATAAATCCCGAAAAAAATACCATAAAACACTTGGGTATTTCGAATTTAAAACTCTATCTTTGTGTTCGCAAAATAACAACGCTGAAAAACGACACGAAATATTTACTAACTTAAATTTATTTTTGCTATGAAAGTTTCTCATATCGAGCATCTTGGCGTCGCAGTGAAGAGCCTCGATGAAGCAATCCCCTACTGGGAAAACGTATTGGGCCTGAAGTGCTATGCCATCGAAGAGGTCGCAGACCAGAAAGTCCGCACCGCGTTCTTCATGCTCGGCCAGACCAAGATCGAGCTTTTGGAGCCCACGTCGGAGGAGTCGACGATTGCCAAGTACATCGAAAACCGCGGTGTGGGGATTCACCATATGGCGCTTGCCTGCGAGAATATCGAGGAGCAGCTCGCCGATGCCGAGGCAAAGGGTATCCGCCTTATCGACAAAACCCCGCGCAAGGGCGCCGAAGGCATGACCATCGCTTTCCTGCACCCGAAATCGACCCAGGGCATCCTGACCGAACTCTGCGAGAACAAGAACAAATAGCGTAACAGGAATTCGGGAAATCTCGTTTTCGCCGGAGGCGGAACGCAAGTCCCTTCAGGGGAAGGGATTCAGGGGCGGGCCCGTAAATGCAGCCGCAGGCCGCAGGCGATACCTGCCCGGGAGGTTTCCGATTCGGAAAAATTACAAAACCTACATACTTATGAGTGAAATTCAGAACAAGATCAACCAGCTTATCGAGAACCGCGAAACCGCGCGCCTCGGAGGTGGTCAGAAGCGTATCGACGCCCAGCATGCCAAGGGCAAGTACACGGCCCGCGAGCGCATCCAGATGCTGCTCGACGAAGGCTCCTTCGAGGAGTTCGACATGTTCGTGACGCACCGCTGCTATGATTTCGGCATGGACAAGAGCCATACTTTCGGCGACGGCGTAGTGACCGGTTACGGTACGATTGACGGCCGGCTGGTCTATGTTTTCGCACAGGACTTTACCGTGACGGCCGGTTCGCTTTCGCTGTCGATGTCCGACAAGATATGCAAGGTGATGGACATGGCGCTCCGCAACGGCGCACCCTGCATCGGCGTCAACGACTCGGGCGGCGCCCGAATCCAGGAGGGCGTGAACGCACTGGCCGGTTATGCCAACATCTTCCAGCGCAACGTGATGTCGTCGGGCGTCATTCCGCAGATTTCGGCCATCTTCGGCCCCTGCGCCGGCGGTGCCGTATATTCGCCCGCACTGACCGACTTCATCATCATGAAGAAGGAGACTTCGAACATGTTCCTCACGGGCCCGAAAGTCGTGAAGACCGTAACGGGCGAGGACGTGACGCAGGAGCAGTTGGGCGGCGCCGTGATGCACACCACCAAGTCGGGTGTGGCACAGTTCGCCGTCGACACCGAGGAGGAGGGTATCTCGCTGATTCGCAAACTCCTCTCCTACATGCCGCAGAACAATATGGAGGATGCTCCGCTGGCGGTCTGCACCGATAAAATCACCCGTCTGGAGGATTCGCTCAACGAGATTATCCCCGACAGCGCCAACAAACCCTACGACATGGCCGAGGTCATCAAGGCCATCGTCGACAACGGCGAGTTCCTCGAGTCGGCTGCCGGATACGCCAAGAATATCATCACCTGCTTCGCCCGCTTCAACGGACAGTCGGTCGGCATCATCGCCAACCAGCCCAAGTTCATGGCCGGCGTGCTCGACATCAACGCCAGCCGCAAAGCGGCCCGTTTCGTGCGTTTCTGCGACGCGTTCAACATTCCGATCGTGACCCTCGTGGACGTTCCGGGCTTCCTGCCGGGTACGACCCAGGAGTACGGCGGTGTGATTACGCACGGCGCCAAGCTGCTGTTCGCATACTGCGAGGCCACGGTTCCCAAGATTACCGTTACGCTGCGCAAGGCATACGGCGGTGCCTATATCGTGATGTCGTCGAAGCATATCCGCGGCGATATCAACTATGCTTGGCCGACGGCAGAAATCGCCGTGATGGGCGCCAGCGGCGCCGTCGAAGTGCTCTACGGCAAGGAACTGAAGGAACTGGCCGAGAAGCCCGAGGAGAAGGCTGCGTTCATCGCCGAGAAAGAGAAGGAGTACAACGACAAATTCTCGAATCCCTACAACGCCGCCCGCTACGGTTATATCGACGATGTGATCGAGCCGCGCAACACGCGTTTCCGCATTATCCGCGCCCTGCAGTCGCTGGCTACCAAACGCCTGCAGAACCCGGCGAAGAAGCATTCGAATATTCCGTTGTAGTAGAATCGTATGACTATGAGAATATTATCGGTAATGGACTGGAGTTGGTCCGAAATGCTGTGGGTGGCCCTCATCAGCATCTGCCTGGTGTTCTTCGTACTGGTGCTGCTGGTGTTCATCATGAAGCTCTTCGGCTATGTGTTCACCCGTCGCCAGGCCGTTGTCGCGACAGACAAGCCTGTCGTGCAAGGCCAGATTCACGAAGAGGAGATCGCAGCCATCGCTACCGCCCTGAAGCTCTATCGCAGCGCCCTGCACGACCGCGAGTCGGAGGTGCTGACGATTTTGAGTATCAAGCGCGCCTATTCGCCCTGGAATTCGAAAATTCACGGTTTAACCCAGCTTCCTGACAGAAAATAGAACAGAATAACAATGAAAGATTACTCACTGAAAATCAACGGACAGAATTATAACGTTCAGATCGACGAGGTGAACGATGCCTCGACGGTTGCACACGTAATCGTCAACGGTACGGCTTACGAGGTCGAGATCGACGGCGCCAAGACCACTGCCGCATCGCGCCCCCAGGTGGCACCTGCCCCCAAAGAGGCCAACAGCGCGAAGATTACGCCCGCAACGGCGGCCCCGGCGCCCCGCATCGGCGCCGTCGCCCCCTCATCGGGGTATGTCGTAAAATGCCCGCTGCCCGGTACCGTGCTGTCGGTCAAGGTCAACGTAGGCGATCAGGTGGCAGTCGGCCAGACCCTTCTGGTCCTCGAAGCCATGAAAATGGAGAACAATATCGACGCCGACCGTGCCGGTATCGTAAAGCAGGTATTCGTACAGCAGAGCGCTACGGTTATGGAAGGTGATAACCTGATCGTTATCGAATAGCCTTATGTTTACACTGCTGACCTCAAACTCCAATTTCGTATGGGACAGCCTGCGCAACTTCGCGGGCTCTACCGGCATTGCCGGCTTCTTCTCCCAGATGGGATGGGGGAGCGTCGCGATGATTTGCGTGGCGTTTTTCCTCCTCTATCTGGCTATCAAGCACAAGTTCGAGCCGCTGCTGCTGTTCACCATCGCTTTCGGCATGCTGCTCACCAACCTGCCCGGCGCGAACCTGTACCACACCGAGCTCTTCGCCGACGGACATGTCCACTGGGACATCTTCGTGTCGAACGCAGGACTGCTCGATTACCTCTACCTGGGTGTGAAACTGGGTATCTATCCCTGTCTGATTTTCGTCGGCGTGGGTGCGATGACCGATTTCGGCCCGCTGATTGCCAACCCGAAGAGTTTTCTGCTCGGCGCTGCGGCGCAGATCGGTATCTTCGCGACGTTCCTCGGCGCTTATGCGCTGGGCTTTACGCCTGCGCAGGCCGGTTCGATCGGTATCATCGGAGGTGCCGACGGCCCGACGGCCATTTACCTCACCTCGATGCTTGCGCCCGAGCTGCTGGGTCCTATCGCCGTTGCCGCCTATTCCTATATGGCGCTCGTGCCGGTAATCCAGCCGCCCATCATGCGTGCGCTGACCAATAAGAAAGAGCGCGGAATCAAGATGCGTACGCTGCGTCCGGTGTCGAAACTGGAGCGTATCCTCTTCCCGCTGATTATCGCCGTGATCATTTCGCTGCTGCTGCCGAGCGCTGCACCGCTGATCGGCTGCCTCATGCTGGGCAACCTGATGAAGGAGTGCGGCGTGGTAGACCGTTTGAGCAAGACGGTGCAGAACGAGCTGATGAACATCGTGGTAATCTTCCTCGGCCTTACGGTCGGTGCTACGGCTACCGCCGAAGCATTCCTGAACTTCCGCACGCTGGGTATCCTCGTGCTGGGCGTCGTCGCTTTCGCGATGGGTACGGCCGGCGGATTGCTGCTGGCCAAGCTGATGAACCTTTTCTGCAAGGAGGAGAACAAAATCAACCCGCTGATCGGCTCGGCAGGCGTTTCGGCCGTTCCGATGGCTGCGCGCGTGTCGCAGACCGAGGGCCAGAAAGAGAACCCTTCGAACTACCTGCTGATGCACGCCATGGGCCCCAACGTGGCCGGTGTGGTCGGTTCGGCGGTCGCTGCGGGTATCCTGCTCTCGTTCCTCGGATAGCAATGAATAAGGGCGGTTCGATGCCGCCTGTGACAAGGGAGGGCTCCGGATTATTCCGGAGCCCTCCCTGTTTCGTCCGGCAATATTGTCCGGAGCTGTTGCCGACCGTGTCTCCGTTTGTTTCCGACCGTGTCTCCGTTTGTTTCTGACCGTGTCTCCGTTTGTTGCCGACCGTGTTTCTGGTTGTTGTCAGCCCCCCCCCGTTGTTGCCGGATATGCCGGGAGTGCCGCCTCGCTTCCGGTTGCGTTCGCGCATATGCCCGCGGAGAAGAGGCGGTTTGCACCTGCATATTTTGTGCTTTTCCCGGCGGTTTATTTGTATTCCCGGATGTATGTGCGTATATTTGTAATACTTGCCCACCCAAAACCCCTTGAAAATGACCAGATCTTTCCTTACCCTTGCAGCGCTGCTCTTGTCGGGAGCGGCTGCGGCGCATCCGGCCTTTCGGCAGGACTCCGTTGCCGTGATACAATCCGATACGACCGTTTCCGACCAAACGGTATACCTGCTCGTGGACGAGCCTCCCGTATTCGGGGGCGGCGACGTGCTGGCTTTCCGGGACTGGGTGCTCCGGCACCTCGAAATCGACGAGGCGTTATTCCGGGAGGGCGGCGATGTACGTATGGTCGTGTCGTTCGTCGTCGGAAAGGACGGCATGCCGGAGGAGGTCGAAGTGATTCGCTCGTCCGACGAACGGCTCTCGGGCGAGGTGCTGCGGGTCATTTCCACGGCGCCGCCGTGGACGCCGGGGCGCGTAAAAGGCGCCGTGGTGCGCACCAAGCAGGTTATGCCCGTCAATATCCGGCTGCAAATGCCGGCCGCCGCCGATTCGCTTGCGGCGGAGCCGCAGGAGGACATTCCCCTGGCGGGGGACGATGCCCTCCTCGTTGCGGAGCGGATGCCGGCATTCCAGGACGGCGGATTGAATAAATTCCGCAACTGGGTCGTGCAGAATGTAAAGTATCCGATGGAGGCCCTCGCAAAAGGAGTCGAAGAACCCATCGTGGTGGCGTTCGTGATTGAAAAAGACGGGACGCTGTCCCGGATCGAGGTGCTCCAGGGGGAAAATGCCGCTTTGATACGTGAGGTGGTCAGGGTGCTTTCCTCATCGCCCCGGTGGACGCCCGGGCAGCAGAAAGGACAACTTGTCCGGGTGCGGTTTACATTTCCGCTGATTTTCAGGCTGGACAAGAGCCGGCCTGCCAAAGTGCCGCGCCAGGACAGCCGTCCCGCTACGCGGCTTCCCTCCCGGAGGCGGTAGGGAGGGCTGCGGTTCGCAGCTGCTCCGGTGCGCGGTCTTCCGGCAGGAGGATCGCGCTCTTTTTCAGCGCGTACCTGTCTTCGGCGCGTTCCGGTTACTGTTTTGCGTATAAATAAGGTATTCTTGTTTTTAATTTGTATTAGTTTTTGCAGAACGAAAACTTTTTCGTACCTTTGCGCACCCGCAATGTGCGGGGAACGGATTACAAACAAGTTTAATTAAACGTAAAACACAGTGGATTCATTAAGCTACAAAACTATCTCGGCGAATGCTTCGACGGTGACCAAGGAATGGGTCGTAATCGATGCTACGAACGAGGTATTGGGACGGCTTGCATCGCAGATCGCGAAGATCCTCCGAGGCAAGAACAAGCCCAGCTACACGCCCCACGTGGACTGCGGTGACTACGTCATCGTCATCAACGCGGAAAAAGTGAAGCTCACGGGCAACAAGATGACCGAAAAGGTCTACACGCGTCACACCGGATATCCCGGCGGCCAGCGTTTCGCCACGCCTGCCGACTATCTGGCAAAGAAACCGACGTTCATCGTCGAAAAAGCAGTCAAGGGTATGCTGCCCCGCACCCGTCTGGGCGCCGCTCTGCTCAAAAACCTGAAGGTTTATGCCGGCGCGGAGCATCCGCACGCTGCGCAGAACCCCAAGACTATTAAGTTAAACGAGATTAAGTAAGAGTTTATGGAAGTTGTAAACACCGTAGGTCGTCGTAAGGCCGCTGTGGCTCGCGTATACGTGAAGCCGGGTAAGGGTCAGATTACAATCAACCGCAAGGCGCTTGAAGTTTACTTCCCGCTCGAAATTCTCCAGTACCAGGTGAAGCAGCCGCTGCTGGCTACCAACACCGTGGAGAATTACGACATCGTCATCAACCTCGATGGCGGTGGTATCACGGGACAGGCTTCGGCCGCTCGTCTGGGCATCGCACGCGCATTGTGCGAGATCGACGCAGAGATGCGTCCGGCACTGAAGAAAGCCGGATTCCTCACGCGTGATCCCCGCGAGGTTGAGCGTAAGAAGCCCGGTCAGCCCGGAGCACGCCGCAAGTTCCAGTTCAGCAAGCGTTAAGCGCGAACGACCGGATTTTCGGCAGGCACGGCGCGGGTTACAAATCGGAAAGACTACCTATATATTATATACGCTGTATTACTTTCGGATTGCCCCGCCGCGGAAAACCCACGGGATCGGCCAGGCCGCTACCCGCCGGGTTGAAGAAAAGAGAATTAAAATTAACAAACACGATTGAATTAAAATGTCACGTACAGATTTTAATACATTATTGGAAGCCGGTGCGCACTTCGGTCACCTGAAGCGCAAATGGAACCCTAAAATGGCTCCTTACATCTTCATGGAGAAGAACGGCATCCACATCATCGATTTGCACAAAACCGTGCTGAAAATCGATGAGGCTGCAGCAGCCATCAAGCAGATCGCCAAGAGCGGTCGCCGCGTGCTGTTCGTTGCCACGAAAAAACAAGCAAAGGATATTGTTGCCGAAAAGGTGGCAGCCGTTGGTATGCCTTACGTCACAGAGCGTTGGGCCGGCGGTATGCTGACAAACTTCCCCACCATACGTAAAGCCGTCAAGAAAATGGCTACCATCGACAAGATGAATAGCGACGGCACGTTCGATAATTTCTCCAAGCGCGAGAAACTCCAGATTTCCCGCCAGCGTGCGAAGCTCGAGAAGAACCTCGGCTCGATCGCCGACCTTACGCGCCTTCCGGCCGCCCTGTTCGTCGTAGACGTACAGAAGGAGTCCAACGCCGTGAAAGAGGCTAAACGCTTGAGCATCCCCGTATTTGCAATGGTAGATACTTGTTGTGATCCGACCGACATTGATTACGTTATACCTGCAAATGACGATGCTACCAAGTCGATTGCCGTCGTGCTCGAAGCCATGTGCTCCGCTATCGCCGAGGGTACCGAGGAGCGTAAGCTCGAGAAGGAGAAAGAAGCCCAGGAGGCTGAAGCGGGCGGCGACGCTGCTCCCCGCAAGGAGGGCAAGCCCCGCATCAAGAAGGCCGTGAAGGCTTCGATCGACGCGGAGGAGGCTGCCGTAGCCGAAGTGGTTGCCGCTGTCGAGGAGCCTGTCGTGGCCACTCCCTTCGAGGAGCCCGCTGCCGAGGTTGCCGAGCAGGCTGCAGTTGCCGAGGAGGTTGCCGAGGCAAAGGCCGAGTAACTCCGCCCTTCCGGGAAATCAATTAATAACAAAAAAGAAAGGAAAACTATTATGGAAATCAAAGCTGCTGATGTAATGAAGCTCCGCAAGATGACCGGTGCCGGTATGATGGACTGCAAAAACGCCCTGATCGAAGCCGAAGGTGACTATGCGCGTGCCCAGGACATTATCCGCGAAAAAGGCAAACTCGTAGTTGCCAAGCGCGCCGACCGCACCGCTACCGAAGGTGTCGTCGTGACGAAGATCGTAGGCCAGAAGGCTTACATCCTCTGCCTGGCCTGCGAAACCGACTTCGTGGCACAGAATGCAGAATATACCGCCTCGGCCAACGAGATGCTGGAGGTTGCCGTGAAGAACGACGCCGCCGACCGCGATGCGCTGATGGCAACGAAGAACGACGCCGGCCATACCGTCGAGGAGATGGTTACCGAGAAGTCGGGACAGACGGGCGAGAAGATCGAACTGGCATACTATGCCCGCATCGAGGCTCCCTACTGCGCTGCTTACGTACACTTCAACAAGAAGCTCGGTACGATTCTCGGCTTCAACAAGGAGGTTCCCGCAGAGGTTGCCCACACCGTTGCCATGCAGGCTACGGCTATGGCTCCCGTGTCGATCTCCGAGGCCGACTGCCCCGCAGAGGTCATCGAGCACGAGCGCAAGATTGCCGTCGAGGCCATGAAGCAGGATCCCAAGAACGCCAACAAACCCGAAGCTATTCTCGAGAAGATCGCCGAGGGCAAGATGCGCAAGTTCTTCGAGGAAAATACGCTCCTGAACCAGCCGGTGGTAGGCGAGAAAGAGTCGATTGCCGAGTTCATCCACAAGGCGGACAAGGACGCTACGGTTATCGCTTACAAGCGTTTCGCTCTGGGCGAATAATTGCAGGGGACATCGTTCCCATATACCGAAAGGCCGAAACTTTGGTTTCGGCCTTTTTTTATCGGTTGCCGTAATTATTCGCCCGGTCGTGCGACTAATGGGATAAAAGGCTGAAAATCATGGATACGGAACAGCGGTTTATCGAACTTATCGGGTGCTACAAGCGCATAATCTATAAGGTATGCTACGTTTATGCGCCCGACCGCGAGCAAATCGACGACTATTTCCAGGAGGTCGTGCTGGCCCTGTGGCGGGGATTCCCCGATTTTCGGGGTGAGTGCAAGACCTCGACGTGGGTGTACCGCATTGCGTTGTATACCTGTATTTCGTTTGTCCGCCGGCGGATGCGGCGCCCGCAAAGCGTGCGTCTTTCGGTCGATCTGGCATGTGACGACGATACGCAGGCCCGGGAGCAGCTCGACGAGCTTTACGCAGTAATCTCCCATCTCGGTCGGCTCGACCGGGCACTGATTCTGCTGTGGCTCGAAGAACGTCCCGTCGGGGAGATAGCCGCCATTACGGGCCTGACGCCCGGCAATGTAGCTGTGAAATTGACCCGTATCCGCGGGAAACTGCGTAAAATGTATAACCGATAAAATCAGGAATTATGGAACTCGAAGAGTTGAAACACAAATGGAAACTCCTTTCGGAGCGGCTCGACAGGGAGCAGGTGATTCGTCGGCAGGATATGGAACGTATGCTGGGAGGGCGGGTCGGCTCGTACCTGCATTACGTACAGTCCATGCTGTTGGCAGAGATTGCGGGGATTCCCGTATTTGTCGCAATCGGCAAATTCCGCGGGGTGCCCGATACGGTTATCGGGTGGGCGGCGGTGGGCTATGTCCTCTTTTTGTTCCCTTCGTTCTTCTCGCTGTATCTGCTGCTGCGGATGTCGCGCTGCGCTGCGGATATTGTGGAACGGGAGCGCCGCATGACCCGCTATGTGGCGTTCGTGCGGGGGTGTTACATTTTCCAGTATGTCGTCGTCATTCTGTTCCTGGCCGGAGTGCTGTTGTGGGCTGCGGGCTACTATACGGCGCACGGAATGTGGTGGACGGTTGCCGCCCTCCTGTCCCTGGCGGCTGTTACCTGCATCGTGGTGGCGCGGTACGAGTGGGAGCGTATCCGTGACGTGCAGCGGCGTATCCGCGAACTGCGGGAGTTCGACGAGGCGTAGTTTGCTGTGATGGGAACGGCCGCACTATAAAGTGCGGCCGTTTTTTACGGTGTGCGGTTTAGGTTGGGTACCCTTTCTGTGGGCAGCCGTTGTTCCTGCCTGCCGTTCGGTTTCCGCTTATTTGATGCCGATCCTCCACAGCACCCGGAGGATAAACCGCCGTACGCCCTGCGGCAGTGCGAGCCAGCAGCGCGATTGCCGCCGCCAGCGGCGGGAGGAGGTCCGGACGATGCGTCCTTGGGGGCGTATTACGGCTGTCATGACCGCGACGATGTCGTCTCCGGCGCACTGCTCCTCCATGCGGTAATTGCCGTCGCCGGCGAGGGTGAAGCGGTGGGTGTCCGATGCGGAAGTTGCCTTTGCGCCGCCTTTGGCCGGAAGCGCTGTATCCGGCGCAGGGCAGGGAGTTTCTCCGGCAGGCAAAACAGTCTTTGTGTCCGGCGCAGGGACGGGAACTTCCCCGACAGGCTGGACTGTCTTTGTGCCCGGTGCAGGGCATGAAACCTCCCGGGCAAGTTCGGTTTCTATGGAGTGTGCAGGCTTTCCGCCTCCGCAGCGTGCGCCTGTTTCGATGCGGACGATGCGGTGCAGGATATGACGCCCTTCGCAGCGGAATAGTACCACATCGCCCGGTTGCAGGGCGGCGATGCCGGCTTCGGCGACAGCCGGGGGCCGAACCCTGCGGGCCTGAATGCCGCTGTCGGTTTCCGGCGTGTTGCCGTCGTTTCCCGGAATGCCGCCGTGTTCGCCGGGGCTGGCGTATTGCGCTATGGGAGTCAGCACCGCAATGTCCCGGTCATTGCGCAGCAGGGGCCGCATGCTGTGCCCTTTCATGCGTATCTGCACGTCGTGGCCCTCGGCGAGCATCGTTTCGACCTGCTCGAAAAACAGACGGTTCGTGAGCAGCATCAGGGTCGGGTGTTTGAGGATTCCTCCCCGAATACCGTGCGGCAGGCCAATTCGGCTGCCGCCGCGTCGGGCAGGCATTCGAGGTGATAGACGGGAACCTGCGCAACCACCCCCGAAACCAGGCGGCAGACGGCGTCTTCCAGCCGTTCGTCGTGTGCGAACGAGGGCGGGCAGGAGGGTAGCAGGGCGCCTATGGCCTCGATCGGCCGCAGGCGGCGAATGCGGTTCTGCGGCGCCTGCGAGAGCCGCACGATGGCGCGGATCGGGTAGGACAGGTTGCGGTAGCACGGGGTTTTGCCGCTCCACGGAGCGCCGCAGGCCACGACTTGCGTACCCGCCTGTGCTTCCGCGTCCGTGTCGTCCGTGGCCGTATACGATGTCTGCCTGTTCGGAGCGTCATCGGCCGCGCCTTTGGCGGCGATTCGCACGATGGGGCTGTCGTCGTTGAGCAGTTCCGCACCGGGAATATGCTCCCGCCACAGCCGTGTGTGGGTGCTTTTTCCCGTGCCCGATTCCCCGAGGAAAAGGACGGCTTCGCCCCGCAGGCAGATGACCGAGGAGTGGATGGCCACGGCCTGCCGCTCTACGGCGGCAAGGTTGAACATCGTCCACAGGCCGAACCGGAACAGCGCCGGGGCATGGTGTACGCCGAAGTCGCTCGTGGCGACGGGCGAATCGTATGCTTTGCGGAAATGTGCCGGGGCGCTGCCGTCGCGTGGCGTCATGGTGAGCAGGTAACCCTCCGTGTCGCGGCCGAAACGGCAGTCCGCATCGGCGTCGGCGAAATCGAAAGCATCGAGTTCGCGGTATCCGGCGCCCTCGCCGACGGGTTGTCCCGCTGTCACTTTCAGGTCGACAGCCGGGGCATTCGCAGCGGGAAATGTCCGAGCCGCCGGAGGCATTGCCGCATCTGCCTCCGCTTTCGCTGTCGCGTTTGCGGCCGTTTTTGCATTCGAGCCTGCTGCGGTATCGGCCGCCTGCGCCGTATTTTGCGGGGCTTTCGTCGCCGCGAACGGGGCCAGCGCCATGCCGAAAGAGCCCGTGGCGAACTCCCGGGGAATGTCGATGCGCAGGCCTGCTATGATGTATTCCATATTTTATTCTCCCAATGTTATAATCCGGTCACAGTATTCGAGCGAGCTTTCGCGGTGGGCGATGACGAGGAGCGTCAGCCCGGCGTTCTGCGCCGCCAGTTCGGCGATCGATCGGTTGATATCCTCCTCCGTGCGGCTGTCGAGCGCCGAGGTGGCCTCGTCGAAGAAAAGTACGTCGGCCTGCCGGTAGAGCGCCCGAGCGATGCCGATGCGCTGGCGCTGTCCGCCCGAGAGGCGGCAGCCGCATTCGCCGACGCGGGTGTCGATGCCCTGCGCCAGTGCGTCGGTGAAATCCCCGAGCCGGGCCGCCCGGAGTGCCTGCGTTACGCGGGCACGGTCGATTTCCGCCTCCGGAACGCCCAGCGCCACGTTGGCCGCGAAACTGCCGTCGGCGATAAAAAGGCTCTGCGACACATATCCGATGCGATTTTGCCATGCCCGGCGGTTGCCGGGGGTGAGGGGTACCCCGTCCACGGTAATTTCCCCGGCAGTCGGTTCGTAGAGGCCCAGCAGCAGGTTGAACAGCGTGGTTTTTCCGGCACCCGACGCGCCCCGGATGCCGACGCGCTCGCCCTTGCGAATCGAGAGCGTGAGGCCGCTGAAAAGCTCGCGTCCGTCGTCCGCAAAGCGGAACGAGAGGCCGCGCACGGCGATTTCCCGCTCGAACGGCAATTGTTCCGGCCTCCCGGACTTTTTCCCCGCCGGCGCGGCGTCCTGCCCGTTGCCGGTGACATATGCCTCCGCTTTGCCCGCCGAGGGGACCGAAACACCCCCTGCGGTCGTTTTGCCGCCGGCCGGGGTTTCCGCGGTTGTTTGCGGCCCGGTTTGGGCATCGCGCAGGATGTCGATTGTGTAGCGGTTGTACTTGATGGAAGTCCAGCCCGACATGATGTTGCGTACGGAGGGCATCAGGCGCAGCGCCGCTACGGCGAATACGCCGAACAGCAGTTGTGCCCGCCCCTCTTCCGCGCCGAGGCTCAACGCCACGAGCAGGGCCATGCCCACGGCCAGTCCGATTTCGGTGAATGTTTGGGGCAGCAGCCCGATTGTCGTTTCGCGCTTGCGCGTGCAGATGACCTGATCCATCGCCCGGTCGAACGAGCGGAGCATCATCGGGAACGCGTCGTTTATTTCGATGTCGGCGTAGCCCCGGAACGTTTCGGCCACCAGCCGCGCCTTTTCGCGCTGGGCCTTGTTTTCCAGCTCCCCGTAACGGTTGATGCGGTTGCGCACGAGTCCGTAGTAGAGCCAAATCGAGGGCAGGAATACCGCCACGGCAAGCAGCGCCGCGACGGGTGCGTACCATGTCAGCGCCCCGAACAGCAGCGCGAGCAGCATCGCCTCGGCCGCAATGGCGGCGGCGGGTTTCAGCACGCCCGCCGTGAAGGCGAGGCAGACGACGTTGACGTTGCGGGCCAGTACCGCCGAGTTCGACGATTTGACGAACGGCAGTCCCCGGTCGTGGTAGGTAATCAGAAGCCGCCGCGAAAGGGTGCGGTACAGGTCGTAGATATAGTTGCGCTCGACGCGTGCGAGCCATAGGTTCACGAGGCATTTGAGGACGATTACGGCCACCACGGCGCCGCAGACGGCGAGTGCGAAACTGCGCGGCGAGGAGAATCCCAGCGCGGCATATGCACGGGCCATCGGGCCGTCGCCCGCGAGGCTCCGGGTGTCCAGTACCAGCGCCAGCACGGGCAGCAGCATGGCCAGCCCGAGGAAGTTCAGCCCTGCACGCAGCAGGAGCGAGCAGGCGACGCGGAATCCCCTGCGGCGGAATGTGCGCGGTATGATTGCGATGAGTGCGTGCATGTTATTCCTCCACTTTTTCGATTGTCCCCAGTTTCACGTACCAGAGGTAGCCTTCGCATTCGGCGTACCCCATCTGCCGCAGCAGGCCGAGGTATTCGCGTACCTGGCGGCGGTAGCGTTCGGGTTCGCGGCTGCCGAACTTGTAGTCGACGACCACGGCCCGCGTGCCGCGTATCATCACCCGGTCGGGACGCCGCGCGGAGCCTGCGCCGGGCACGATGATTTCGTTTTCGTTGCGTATGCGCTGCCATCCGCCGCCGAACCATTCGCGGGCCACGGGGTTGTCGAGGGCGCGGGCGATCATGCCGTGCAGCGCTTCGGCCTCGGCGGGCGACAGCGTGCCGTCGGC
>ERZ791875.888-NODE-888-length-24902-cov-2.999759_pt1 | contig 24902 bp, 14 predicted proteins | sample MGYA00510278_ERZ791875 | MGnify/ENA primary metagenome ERZ791875 (study PRJEB30046, sample SAMN00792078) | human gut metagenome | study: EMG produced TPA metagenomics assembly of the A metagenome-wide association study of gut microbiota in type 2...
GCACACATTCCGCATCATTCATTCTATCTGCCGGGTTATTCATTCCTTTACGGCATATAACCCCATGAAGGACTGCATTTGTTGACACGGAGGGCGGTTCGCGAACCGCCCCTACGAGGTCTGTTTGTTTCGTATCTGTCAAAAACTGAACCGGGCACCGGCATAGTAAGTACGCGGACTTCCCGGGCCGTAAATATAGCCGGAATCACGTGTCGCTCCCCTGTCGAAATCGCTTTGATAGGAATTGAACATATTCTGTACGCCGGCATTTAACTGTAAGGTCATGTTAGCGGTCAGTTTGAAGTCATAACTCAGTTTAGTTCCTAATTCAAAGAAATCCGGACTCTTTACCAAAACATCTGCCCTCCCGTCTACCTGTGACAGCAGATGGGGCACATACATCCGTCCGGTGTAATTCCCGTTCAGGGCAATCGTAAAGGGTTTTACCGGTGTATAGGAAGCTGTAAAATAACCATACAAATTAGGGGTACGCAGGATCTTGTCACTGTTGCGTTCGGCATCCGTCAGATGCGCTTTGTCGGCACTCCACTCTTCCGGATTGTCGTACAGGCTGCGTTGAACCGTGATACCGGCTTGTAGCTGCGCCTTATTCCGGTAGGCGATCTTACCTTCCAGAGTCCCTCCATAGACTTTGGCGCCCGAACCGTTAGTGCGGGTCTGCACCAGTGATCCGTTGTCTGCCTCCACCGGGGCGGAAAGGACAAAAGGATCATTCAGTTTGGTGTAAAAGCCTTCAAATAAAAGGTTCAACTGGAAGTACCCGAAGAAATGATACCAGTCCACCGAACCGTTTACACTCCGCGAACGTTCTTCCTTCAGGTCCGGGGAGCGGACAATGGAAACGCGGTCGCCCCCGACGTTGCTGATATGCAGGTCTTCATCGAAAGCCTGCGGGGCACGGAATCCTTCGGCATAGCTCAACCGCAGGTTTATGTCGTGTGTCGGATTATAACGCACATTGGCGCGCGGGCTGAAGATGGCTTTGTTCATAATGCTGTTTTTATCGATACGGCCTCCGATCAGGAAACTCCATCTTTCGTTCTTCCATTCGTTCTGTGCATACGCACTCCAGATATTGATGATCTGGTGTAAGGGCGCCGGCGTGTATTTATCGATCAAGTCCTGCAGGTGCTGTCCCGTTGCCGTCGGGTCTTCAGCCAGAGCGGCATCACGGTATTTCTGCATATCGGTTGCACGGTCGTCCAGATCGTCATGGCTGAACTCGATACCCCCGGTCAGATCGGCCGGCATGAACAGACATTTATCGAAGCTATAGATATATTGAGTCCCCAACACTCCGGTGAAATCCGTTGTCCGGCCATAGGCACTGTAATAGCTGTCGCGGTGGATGTGTTGCCCGGAGGCATACAGGCTGATGTTATGTTTCTGGTTCGGGGTGAAGATGTTATACTTCAAGCTTCCCGTATTGATGGAATGTTGCAGTTGTTCGACAAGGCCGGCTTCACCTGTCCCGTTCAGGCCGGCATCTTCAGCGATGTGCGGCGGCAAATCCATACCGCTGCCGCCCCGGCGGAATTCTTCCATGTGATGATATTCCAGATTGAGCTTGGAATAGGCGCTGGTTTTATAGAAACCGTTGAACCCGATTGTCTGGTTCTTCAACTTAGGCAGTTCGGAGAAGCCGTCCCCATTCGAATCCCAAGCCGAACGATAGCGGTTTTGCCCGTATATGTAAGCACCCATTTTGTTGTCGGAAGAGACCCACGACAGGTTGAGCGTCGTGTTATTGTCATAAGCCCCGGAACCGTCCATATTGGAGATCGTATGTCCGAAGGTGCCGGAGTTGCGGATCGGTTCCTTTGTGATAATATTGATCGTACCGGCAATGGCGGATGAGCCGAACAGGGCGGAACCGCCTCCACGTATCACTTCGACACGCTCGATCATATTCGCCGGAATCTGTTCCAGCCCGTACACGCCTGCCAAAGCGGAAAAGATCGGACGGGAGTCGATCAGTATCTGTGTGTATTTCCCTTCCATACCGTTGATACGAACCTGCGAGTAACCGCAATTTTGGCAATCGTTTTCAACACGTACGCCCGGTTGGAAGACCAGCCCTTGTGCCAATGTCGTGGAGTTCGTCTTTTCGAACATGGTCGGGCTGAGCACCTTGACCAAGGTGGGGGCGAGGCGGCGTTTCGTCTCGTTTCTGTTTGCCGAAACGACTACGCCTTCCAGCGAGATCAGGTCCTCTTCGAGTTCGAAGTTCAATTCCTGTGTTTTGCCTTTTTGTGTCTTCACTTTCTTCGTTACCGTCTTGAAGCCGATAAAGGAAACTTCGACTGTAAATTCGCCTTCCGGCAGGTTTTTCAACATATAATGTCCGGAATCATCGGTTGCCGTGCCGATGGTCGTCCCTTTCAATATGATCGTGATTCCCGGCATATGTTCACCGGTCGACTTATCGACCACATGCCCGAAAATATTGGCATCTGTCGGGTTCATCACTTCTTTATCAATCGCATAGTTGTTGTTTGCCATCGCTGCCGAAACGGCACAGCAAAGGCATAGGAAAAGTATAATAATTTTATTCATTGAATTGTCTTTTAAAATGATTTGTAGTAATAATAGAAAAGGATAAATGAAGATTTATCGGTAAGACGCTACGTTTGTATTACCGGACGCAGATTTCGCAGACGACGCAGAGGAACGCAGATCATTTATTGTTTTAAAAGAAAATAAGTCTGCGTTCCTCTGCGTAATCTGCGCCCGTCTGCGTCCGGTAAATACGAGCAAACCACCGCTAAATCATCAAAAGACAAAAGGCGGTGCCCTCAACGAAACCTTCCCTAAGACAGGGCGGAGGTGAGCCGGATAGACCGGACGGTTGGTAAGAATACAATAGGCGGTCAGAAGTGCCGCAATCAGCACGTGGGCAAAGGCTGCCCCGCTGATCTGAATAGTCGAAAGCTGGTGCAATAACTGGAACTCGGCATAATTATGTTCTTCCTTGGGAGTTCCGTCGTCATTTTTCTGATAGGGATGGGAATGGACAATCGTTACCCCATTCACAATATGGACGTGGGTAAAAGCGATCAGACACCCCAAGTACGAAATGAAAAGTACCGGAAGCGCAATCCTCAAATATGTCCTTAATTTATCCATGTATCGCCAACTATACGATATAACAACTATTCAGGTTGCAAAGTTCGTATATTAAGCGATGATATACAATCCCTATTTGTAGGTATATTACAGTTCATTCTTACAACATACATCCGTTTTAACCCCGTCTTCTTGCAAGAACAGACTTTTTTCGTACCTTTGTCGCAGTTTTGGTTTCACAGCTCCCAACCGCTACGGGAGCGTGATGAAAAGGGAATCAGGTGCAAATCCTGAACAGACCCGCTGCTGTAAGTTCCTTCCAAATCTTTGAATACGCTATAGCCACTGGCGAGAAATCGCTGGGAAGGCATTCAAAGACGGAACAAGTCAGAAGACCTGCCAATACAGATATCGTTTTAATGCTTTCGGGAAATAAAGCAGCAAAACATCGAGCCTGATCAGTCTTTATCCTGCGTAAAGAAATCGTTCTCTTTGTGTGCATTCTCCCCTGGGCAAGTCATGAATCACTATAACAAGGGGCTACATGAAAGTCTTTGTACACATTTTATTCCTGTTTCTCTGTCTCCCGCCATTCGTTTCGGCACAAAACAAAATCACTTTGTCGGGAAAAGTGACAGACACACAAGGGACATCGCTGCCACTGGTCACAATCGCAGTCGAAAATACGACAAACGGTACTTATTCCGACGATAAAGGCCGTTACTCGCTGAATGTCACACGCGGCAAGCAGACACTCGTTATCTCGTCTGTCGGCTACGAAACAATCCGGACAACTCTTAATGTACAGACGAACCGGATGCTCAACTTCACATTAAAAGAAAGCGCTGTCAGTCTCAACACCGTCGAAGTTTACGGGAAGACAAAGACACAACAACTGAAAGAAGGCGCTTTCGCAGTGAACGCACTCGACATTAAACCGATCGTCAACTCGCTGAACAACCTCAACAACCTGGTGAACCGGGCTGCAGGTATCAAAGTGCGCGAAGAGGGTGGTGTAGGTTCGGACTTCGACCTTTCCATCAACGGATTGTCCGGCAATTCCGTCCGTTACTTCATCGACGGCGTCCCGTTGGACAGCAAAGGAAATGACGTGACGCTTGCCAACCTGCCTGTCAACCTGGTCGACCGGGTGGAAATTTATAAAGGGGTGGTGCCGGCCTCGTTGGGAACGGATGCATTGGGCGGCGCTGTCAATATCATCACCAAGGCGGAAAAGACGAACTTTTTGGATGCTTCTTACAGCATCGGTTCTTTCCATACGCACCGCGCCGACTTGAACGCACAGTTTGTGGAGCGGCATACGGGATTGATCGTGCGCCCTACCGTCGGCGTTAACTATTCGAAGAACGACTACCGGATGAAGGACGTGGAGATGCGTGATGAAACAGGCGACCGGTTCATCACCGGCAACCCTAAACGTTTCCACGACGGCTATTTCTCGTTATTGACGCAGATAGAAGCTGGAATTGTCAATAAGTCGTGGGCAGACGAGTTCTTAGTCTCCGCTTCCTACTCCAAAACTGATAAAGAGTTGCAGACCGGGTCCGTACAGACTAAAGTCTACGGTATGGCAGAGCGTAATTCGGATGCCTGGAACGTGTCGGCGCGCTACGGCAAATGTAACTTCCTCACGGAAGGTATGACACTGAAGGCAACCTTGTCGCACACATGGGACCATTCCATCACCGTCGATACGGCCTATCGCAAATATTATTGGGACGGAGGCTACATCGTGAGCCAACGCAACGAAATCCGTGGCGGCGAACCCTCCATGCGCCATTATAAACGTCCGCTGACCATCGCGCGTGCCAATCTGGATTACCGCCTGAACGGACATCACAGTTTCAACCTGAACTACCACCTGAGCCGCACGGGGAATGACCGCTATGACGATTTGGACCAGAGCTTCGTCCCGTCGAACGACGCCGTGACCAAACACATCATCGGCCTGACCTACAGCCAGTCGTTTTTCGACGGGAAGATGCAGAACGTATTCTTCGCCAAAGACTACGTGAACCATCCCAATATCCGGCAGACCGACCAGTCCACCGTGACAGGCTCGAACAAGGTGCAAGGTTCCGCCACCAAGAACTATTTCGGATACGGAACCGGACTGCGTTATATGTTCTTCGAACCGTTGGCCGTAAAGGTTTCATACGAGCATAGCGTGCGCCTGCCCATCGCCCGCGAACTGTTGGGCAACGGAACCACCGTCTATGCCAATGTTGCGCTCGAACCGGAGAAGAGTAACAACGTCAACCTCGCCGTCTTCGGCACCTGGCATCCCGCCGGCAGGCATACCGTCTATTACGAAGCAAACGGTTTCCTGCGCTATGTAGACAACTACATACAAACCTCCGTCATCGAAAAGGAAGGCATGATGCAGTATGTCAACGATCCCGCCGTCCATATCAAGGGCGTGGAAGGCGAAGTGCGTTACGACTGGGACGGGCGGCTGCAACTCATGGCCAACGTCAGCTATCAGGATGCACGCGACCAGCAAGAGTTTAAAGAAGACGGAAAACCATCCGCCACCTATAAGAACCATGTCCCCAACCGCCCCTGGCTGTTCAGCAGTGCGGAGGCGAGCTACACTTTCCGCAATCTCCTGCAAAAGGACAGCAAGCTGCGTCTGGGTTGTACGCTTCAGTGGGTGCATTGGTATTTCCTGACCTGGGAAGCCTATGGAAACCGCGATACCAAGGCTCGCATCCCTTCGCAACACATCTGCAATGCCAATGTCACGTATTCATGGATGCACGACCGCTACAACATAGCATTGGAATGTGACAATTTCCTCGACGAAACGGCCTACGACAACTATAAGCTGCAAAAGCCGGGACGCGCTTTCTTTGCCAAATTCAGAGTATTCATTAATTAATTATCCATATTTAAAAACAAGAAAAATGAAGAAGTTCAAATTCGCATTACTGGCCTTCATGACAGCCTTGATCACTTTTGGTTTCACGGCTTGTTCAGATGATGACGACGAAGTAAAAGACGTTCCGGTAACCGGTATAACCGTAAGCCCTACTACGTTAGCACTGAAAACAGGAACGACCGGGACACTGACGGCAACCATCGTTCCGGGAGATGCAAGTAATACAACCGTTACATGGAGCAGTTCGGCTGAAAGCGTCGCAACAGTAGACAAAGGCGTTGTCACAGCTGTTGCCGAAGGAACGGCAACGATCACTGTAAAGACGGATGACGGAAGTTTTACGGCCACCTGTGATGTTACAGTGACAAGCGATGCACCTGCCTTCGACGAAAGCAAATACCATTTCGACCTCTTTCTCACAGTCGGGAAACATGGCGGCATGAGCAGCAAGAACACCACGATTGTCAACAGCATCAGCAAACTGACAGCTGATGTAGGAACCATCACCGTCAAAGGGGAAGGGACCGAACTGGGAGACTATTCTATGGAAAGCATCTCGAGAGGTAAATATTACTACCAGATTCCTTCAAGCAACGATGCTTTCGTGAAGTATCAGATTAAGGAAAATAAGGTTGTGGAGACAGCCAAAGTCCCGTTCAAGACAAATACCTATAAGGTACGTTCTTATACTCACGCCTGGATCGACGACAATACGCTCGTTATCATGGCTGCCAATGGCGATGCAAGCAAAGTCCTCTGGACAAAGCTGAACGCCGGTAATATGTCGATTATCGAAGAAGGTACATTAGATATCCTGCTGCCGGAATCCGAAGTAGAGGGCGAAGTGACAAAGAAGTTCACCACATCGGGCATCTTGACCTATAATGAAAAGGCAGGAAAGCTCTACTATTTCTATTTCGGTAAAAACGGCCTTTCGGGCAAGAGCGGTAAGACGACAACTGCTTTCTACACAGCCGTTCTTGATCCCTCCACGTTGGCTGTTGAAAGCAATAAACGTAACTCGCTCGTACAGGAAATGGCCGGAAGCGCCTACGGAGAGCTGATGCAAAACTGCGTCATGTATGACGAAAACGGAAACCTCTACCTTGCCGCGTTCAGCGATAAAAATGATATCGAAGAAGGACACCTCTTGCGTATCAATAACGGCGAGACAGATTTCGACCCTACTTACGAAGGATACCCGAATGCAGACGGCAAACTGCTCACCCTTCAGTACCTGGGTAACGGTAAGGCTCTTGCTTATGCACGCAACGACGCATCCGGCACGGCAATCGACAGCTACAGCCATTATTACAGCATCATCGACCTTGCCACAGGCGACAGGACACGCTTAAGTTATAACGGTAAAGAACTCGCATACAGCGGCGGTCGTTTCTCACAGCGTTCTGTTCTCTTCAACGAGAAGGCATACTTTGGTGTAAATACGGAAGCTGACGCCAATGCCGTCATCTACATCTACGACACCAAGACCGGAACCGTAGAGAAAGGTGCGGAAGTGGCCGGCGAATTTTACTTCGACATGATCCGTGTGATCGAAAACGATTGATCCGGTTACAATAATCCGAGGATTGTCTCATGTATCGCCCCGTTGCTTGCCACGACTTGTTCGGCGGAAGGCCAGGTGTCACCGCCGGAGAAGTCGGTCAGTTTACCGCCGGCTTGCATGAGGATCAGGCCGCCTGCTGCGACATCCCAAGGGCCGAGGTAGGCTTCGATGCGTGCTTCAAAACGGGCGCAAGCGACATAGCAGAGTTCTGCGGCGGCAGCTCCCATCAAGCGGGTCCCGCCGGCAAAGCCGTATAGCCTGTCTACCAGTTTAAGGGCGACCGGGCGGTAACGGTCCGAATCGTAGGGGAAACCGAGGGCGATGAACGCTTTGTCGAGCACGGCGATGTCGCTCACATGGATTTCTTCGCCATTGAGATAAGCTTTGCTTCCTTTCCAGGCGTAGAAACATTCGTCGCGGCAGACTTCATAGACGACACCCAGTAATAGTTCCTCCCTATTGCGTAAAGCGATGCTGACGCAATAGGGAGCGATATTATGAATATAATTGGAGGTCCCGTCCAGCGGGTCGACCAACCAGCAGTATTCTTCGCCGGCGAGGCTGCCTGTGCCTTCTTCTGCAATAAAACCGGAGCCGGGCAGCAGGGCGGAGAGCTGTTCGATCAGCCGGTGTTCCGATTCTTTATCCACATACGAGACGTAGTTATGCGCACTCTTTTCTTCCACCCGCCCGCGGTTGAATTTACGCCGCTCATCCCGCAGGAAAGCGCCGGCCGTGCGGGCTATTTGCTGTACTTCCGTACAAAGATTTTCCAGATTCAACATGACTTTATGTTTTATTCCGGGACAAATGTAAGACGTTTATTGGTTTTCCTTTATTTTTCTCCTATTTTTGTTAACGGAATGTCAAACAAAACATCCCTTTTAACCGTTATGAGTATAACGAAAACACACAAAAAAGATACATGAGACGCTGGATGAAACGGATAGGAATCGTATGTTTAATACCAGTTGTATTGGTCATACTGATTTCCGTTCTTTTATATATACCTCCTTTTCAGAATTTCGCTGTGCGGTTAGCTACCAAATATGCCAGCGAAGCTACCGGTATGGACATAGGTATCGGACAGATACGCCTTTCTTTCCCGTTGAACCTGACTGTACGGGATGTGCAGGTAGTGGCTCCGCCCGATACGTTATTATTGCTGGAAAGCTTTCAGGTTAATATCCGCCCGATGCCCCTGTTGAAGAAAGAAGTGTTGGTGGATGCCATCGACCTGCGGGGCGTGAAAGTGAACAGCGGCAAACTGATCGAAGGAATGGAGATCAAAGGTGTATTAGGCAAACTCTACGCAAAAGCCGACCGCATCGACCTCGGCAAAGAAACGGCGAGACTGAATAAAATAGACCTTTCGGACACGGCCATCACCTTGATGATGAACGATACGACAACGAAAGAAGATACCGCTTCGACCGCTGTCAACTGGAAACTGCTGTTGGACGAAATCAATCTCGATCGTGTAGCTTTCGCCATGCAGATGCCGGACGATTCGTTGCGCCTTTCCACCTATATCGATAAGGCGGGGCTGACCGAAGGGTTGGTTGACCTGGGTTTGGCGCGCTACAGTGCCGCCCGCTTCCTTCTGTCCGGTTCTTCCCTGGGGTATGACGGCAGCTACGGCGATCCGACGCCGGGTTTTGATCCGTCGCACATAGCGCTTAGCGATGTGAATATAAAAATTGACTCTCTCCTATATGGAGGAAGGGATATCAGCGCACAGATCAAAGAGTTTTCGGCTAACGACCGTTCCGGCCTGGTGCTCAGTTCGTTGACCGGCAATATCCACAGCGACAGCACGACGATACAGGTGCCGGGGCTTCTCCTGAAGACTCCTTATTCGGATGTCCGCCTGTTGGCAACCGTTCCGTGGAGCACGTTTGATGAAAAGCCGGGTGGTAGCCTGCATACCTTGTTGACGGCTTCTGTCGGGAAGGAGGATGTGTTTATTTTTGCCGGTCCGCTGCCGGATGATTTCAAGCAAGCCTATCCGAAAGAAAGCATCAGCCTGACCGCCGGCGTTGAAGGAAACCTCGCCGCTCTCCGCCTGCGCCAGCTGAAAGGGAAACTGCCGGGCGTGTTCGATCTGAATGCAACGGGAGAAATAAAGGCTGTAACAGACAGTATCCGCCGGAACGGGAAACTACAGTTAAGTGCGGAAACCGGCAATCTCGACTTTATCCTCACTATGCTTCCCGCCTCCGAACGCTCGCGTTATAACCTTCCGACCTTGAAACTGACGGGTGAGGCTGCCCTGCAGAACCAAGAGTACAAGGCCGACCTTTTATTGACACAGGATCAGGGAAAAGTGAAACTGGCGGCACGCTATAATCCGGTGCGCGAATCGTATGAAGCAGACCTTCAGGTCGACAGCTTGAAGCCGACCAATTTCCTGCCTAAGGACTCTCTTTATTATCTGGCCGCCACTATCCGGGCAGAGGGAAAAGGGTATGATCCGTTCCTCGCGTCGACCTGGGCGAAGCTGGACGGAAAAATCAGCAATATCGAATACGGAACGTATGCCGTTTCGGATGTCAAGCTGGACGGTTCGTTGGAAAAGAACCTCCTGAAGTTCGACCTGCTCAGCCATTATCCGTTGGCCAAGATGGATATGTCGCTGAACGCCACACTTCACAAGAAAAAGGTCGAAGCTATGCTGATCGCCGATGTACAAAACTTCGACCTGTACGGCATGCACCTGATGAACGATTCGCTTGCCACCTCCTTCCAGCTTTTTGCCGAAGCGGAAACGGATATGGGCAAGAACAACCTGCTGGATGTAACTCTCGGCAACTGGGAACTGGTCAGCCCGACCGGTAAATTCCATCCGAAGACACTGACGCTGCATGCCCGTAGCGACAAAGATACGACGCGCGTCTCTTTCCATGCCGGCGACCTTGGGATCATGTTGACCGGTAATGCGGATATCGAAACGATGGCGGATAAATTCACTAAGATAAACGAAGGGTTGACCCGGCAACTGGAGCGCGATTCGATGATCGACATCCCGGCTTTCCAGCCGCTCCTTCCGGATATGAACTTGAAGATAACGGCAGGCAAGGACAATCCGATCTACAATATCCTGCAACAATATACCATCAGCTTCGACGACCTGAACATCGAGGCCAGTACTTCGCCTGAACAGGGCTTTTTCCTCGATGTCGACCTTGCCAACTTGATGCAGGATACGACGCGCATCGACACGATCTGCTTGATCGTGCATCAGGATTCATTGGGCTTGCTCTATGACACCCGTGTCATCAAGACGAAGTACAGGAAGCAACAACCGTTTACCGCAGGTCTGAAGGGACAGATACGGAATACGTTCGCCGATGCCGAACTGCGCTATACGGACGGGCAGGGCAAGACCGGCATCCTCTTGGGGGCACGCATTGACAAGGAGCGCGAAGGCTTTCGCTTGCATCTCTTCCCCGAAGACCCGATCCTGGCATTCCGCCCGTTCAAACTGAATGCGGACAACTACGTTCTATACAGGAACATCAAGGATATTGCAGCCAACGTCCGGCTGACAGGAGAGAATAATGCTTCCCTTTGGATTCATTCGCTTGCCGGAGGAGACGGGATGCAAGAGATACATGCCGAACTGAGCCAGATCGATCTGGATGCCATTACCAAAGGTTTCCCGGACTTGCCCTCCATGCGGGGAATGCTAAGCGCCGACTTGCAATATGCACCGTCGGACAGCAGCTTTATGGTAGTGGCGGACGCCCACATCGACAGCCTGTTCTATGAAGACGGACGGGTCGGCGAACTGATGTTTAACACCGTTTACCTGCCGTTGAGCGACAAGGAGCATCAGGTCGATATACATCTTTTCCGCGACCGGGAAGAAATAGCGGCCATCAACGCTTATTACAGGATGGGAAAGACGGACTATTTAGATGGGAATATGGACATCACGGCATTGCCGTTGGATATGGTGAATCCGTTCATTCCGGAGAATATGGCGAAACTGACAGGAGACTTGCAGGGGGAACTGGCCATAACCGGAAGCACATCCGCCCCTGAAGTCAATGGGTATATACGGATGGACAGCTCTTCCGTCTTTGTTACGGCTGTCGGTTCATCCTTCCGTTTCGACAAGCAGGAGATCAAGATAAAGGATAACCTGATCAGTTTCAACCAGTATAATATCTATGCTTCGGGAACGAACCCGTTCGTTATCGACGGGACGATCGATATTCACAATCCTGCGCGGATGATGGCGAACCTGAAGCTGTCGGCCCACGATATGCAATTGTTGAATGTGAAACGCAACAAAGAAAGCATGGTCTACGGCAAACTGCTCGTCAACCTCAACTCGACGGTTAAAGGGCCGCTCGACGCTTTGGTTATGCGGGGTGATTTGCAACTGTTGGGAGGGACGAACGTCACCTATGTGATGCAGGACTCTCCGCTTACGGCGCAGGACCGGTTGGCAGACCTTGTCACCTTCACTGACTTCTCCGATACGTTGATGATGCGCCGCCACCGGACGGAAGCGCCTCTTCCTATCGGCAGCTTGGATATGTTGATGACGATCCGTATCGATCAGGCCGTACGCTTGAATGCAGACATTACGCCGGACCAGTCGAGCCGCGTAGAGCTGGAAGGCGGCGGCGACCTATCGTTCCAATATACGACACAGGGCGAAATGATCCTGAACGGACGCTATACGCTTTCGGGTGGTATGGTGAAATATGCCATGCCGATCATTCCGTTGAAAGAGTTTACGATACAGGACGGCAGCTATGTCCAATGGAGCGGCAACCCGATGGACCCGATGCTGAACCTGACGGCTACCGAACGGATGCGTGCTTCGGTCACACAGGACGACGGCAGTTCGCGCCTTGTCACCTTTAATGTCGGCGTGGCAATCAAGCAGACATTAGAGAATCTGCAACTGCAATTTATCCTCTCCGCCCCGGAAGACCAGTCCATGCAGCAGGAGTTGGATAAGATGGACGAAGGGCAACGGTCGCAGATCGCTGTTACGATGCTTGTCACAGGCATGTACCTCAATATGAGTGATGTCGGCGGCGGAGGCAAGAAGCCGAGTCTCGACATGGGAGCCGCGCTCAATAGTTTCCTGCAGAGCGAAATCAACAACATTGCCGGCAGCGCCCTTAAATCGGTCGACATCACATTGGGCATGGAGCAGTACGACCAGAACGGCACCGGAGCAGGCGGTGAACGTACGGACTTCTCTTTCCGTTTCGCGAAACGGTTCTATAACGACAGGATCAGCATCATACTGGGCGGACGCGTTTCCACCGGTCAGGATGTCAACGCCGGGCAGTCGCAGCAGTTCATCGACAATGTCTCGATCGAATACCGCCTCGACGGCAGTGGAACGCGTTACATCAAGCTCTTCCACGACAAGAACTATGAGAGCCTGCTGGAAGGCGAGATCACGGAAACAGGCGCCGGTATCGTCCTCCGTAAAAAGATGCTTCACCTCCGTGAACTCTTCATCTTCAAAAAGAACAAACCCAAACCGGTAGCGGAAGAGAAACAAACAGAAGAAAAGAAATGAGACAAAGGAATTACATATATATAACGGTTATCGCCCTTACAGGGTTTTTACTGGCATCCTGTTCCACCACCAAGAACTTGCCGGAAGGGGAAGTGCTGTACACGGGGATTAAGAAGATCGAGGTGACGGACGAAGACAAGAGTAAGGAAGGAGAAGAGGCGCTGACGGAAGTGGAGGCTGCCTTGGCTTATCCGCCCAACAATGCGCTGCTGGGGAGTTCGTCTATCCGCGTCCCTTTCCCGTTCGGGCTATGGGTGTATAACGCGTTTGTCAACAAGAAAGGGAAGATCGGCAGGTGGATATTCAACAAACTTGCCGCCAAACCCGTTTTCATCAATACCGTGAATCCGGAAGTCCGGACAAAGGTGGCCTATAACCTGCTACGCGAATACGGCTACTTCAACGGGGCGACCGCTTATGAAGTGGAGCCGGACCCTAAGAACCCTAAAAAGGCAAAGATCAACTACATGGTGACGATGAACAATGCCTATACATACGACAGTATCGCCTACGTCCGCCTGCGCCACCGGATCGACACGCTGATACAGCGGAACATCGGCGAACGGCTCCTGCACGACGGCGACAACTTCAACGTCACGCAACTCGAAGCCGAGCGGCAACGTATCTCTTCCTTGCTCCGCAACAACGGATACTATTATTTCCGTCCTGAGTTCATCAACTACCAGGCGGACACGATCATGAATCCCGGAAAGGTAGCGCTCCGCATCTCCACCCGGCCGGGACTGCCCCGTAACGTGCTGCGCCCCTGGAAGATCGGCGATATATCGGTCAACCTGAGCGGGTACAACAACGAACCGCCGACAGACTCTGTCAAATATAAGGATATGACCATCTTTTACGAAGGGAAACTGCGCGTCCGCCCTGCCGTTTTATACAACCGGCTGAAATTCCGTCCCGGCGACATCTATTCGCAGCAACAGCAGGAAAAGACACAGACAAACTTCTCCCGCCTGGGTATCTTCCGCTATTCGGAAATGCAATATACGCCGCGCGACACATCCCGCCGTTGCGACACGCTGAACCTGCAAATTAACACAGTCTACGATCTGCCGCTGGATGGTGAACTGGAGCTGAATGTAACGACCAAAAGCAACGATCAGACAGGTCCCGGTGCAGTCTTCAGCGTGACGAAACGAAACGTGTTCGGAGGAGGGGAGACATTCGGCGTCAGTATGCGCGGTTCTTACGAGTGGCAGACCGGTAAGCGGGTGGCGGGCAACAGCTCGACCATCAACAGCTGGGAGTTCGGCGTCAGCGGGACATTGACTTTCCCGCAGGTACTCTTCCCCAGCCTGTTCAAGGACGACATGAAATATCCGTCCAGCACCTCTTTCCGTATTTATGCGGACCAGCTGAACCGTGCCAAGTTCTTCAAAATGTTAGCCTTCGGAGGAAGCGCCTCGTATGACTTCCAGCCCTCGGCTACCAGCCATCACTCGGTGACGCCGTTCAAGCTGACTTATTCGCTGCTGCAACGAAGAACAGCCGAGTTTGACACCATAACCCAGGACAACCCGGCCTTGGGACGAAGCCTTGAGAACCAGTTTGTCCCCTCTATGGGATATACTTATACCTATGACGATGCATCCATCACGACTAAGCGGAACCATCTCTGGTGGCAATCGTCCGTCACGCAGGCCGGTCTTATCATCGATGCCGCCTATGCCATCGCCGGAAAGAATTTCAACGAGCGGGAAAAGCATTTGTTAGGAAACAAGTTCGCACAGTTTGTCAAGGTCACCAGTGAGATACGCTACAACTACGACTTGGGGCATAGACAACACCTCGTCGGTCGCTTGATGGGAGGAGTCGCCTATAGCTACGGAAACGCAATCACGACTCCTTATAGCGAACAGTTTTATATCGGCGGCGCCAACAGTATCCGCGCTTTCACGATCCGTAGCATCGGGCCGGGCAGTTACCACCCGACGGACTCGAAATACGGCTATCTGGATCAGACGGGGGACATCAAGTTCGAAGCCAACCTGGAATACCGTTTCCCGATCTTGGGCGACCTGCACGGAGCTACCTTCCTGGATGCCGGTAACGTATGGCTGCTCCGCTACGACGAGAGCCGCCCCGGCGGACAGTTGAAATGGGGCCGCTTCCTGAAGGACCTGGCTTTGGGCACAGGTGTCGGACTGCGCTACGACCTGACTTTCCTCGTTATCCGCCTGGATTGGGGTATCGGCTTGCACGTACCGTATGATACCGGCAAAAAAGGTTACTACAACATCACAAACTTCAAGGACGGCATGGGTGTCCATCTGGCAATCGGCTATCCGTTCTAAAAAATCAATAAAGATTGATTTGAGGGGATCTTGTTATTCCGGGACATAGATAATCTCGCCATTCTCCAGTTCATAGGCGATGCCGACCTTGCGTCCTTTCTTGCCGGATTTTTCCTGGCTTTCGGAAGGGGTGTACCGGTGGATTGTTTCGCCTTCTTTGGTTATAATCTCCATATTCTCTTTTCCCGGATTCTTGACGATTGAGAAGTACTCTTTGGAGAAGAATTCCGTCATGTTGAAACGGGTGACGAGCGCGACCATAAGCGCGACGGCAAAGACCATCGCTACATCGAACAGGTTGGCAACGACTCCCATCGGGTCGGCGTCGTTGTCGGAATGAAGGAGTCTATTTCTTTTCATGGCGCAGATTCTTATAGATGTATTCCAGGTCGTTCATGTCGCGGGCATACCAGCGTTGCTTCACCTGCAACGTGATGACCCCGATAGCCGCAATCACCATCCCGACGACGGTTGTGGCAAAAGCCACCTGCATATTGTAGGCCATTGACGCGATATCGCCCGTCGACAGTCCGACCAGCGCTGGCCCCATCGGAATCAGCGTCCCCATCAATCCGAGCATCGGTCCCAGCTTGACAAAAGAACGGGAGCGGCCCAGCTCTTTTTCCGCTTCGATCTCATAATTGGCCAGCAGGCGTTCGCAGTAGGCGCCGTTCCCTTTATGGCTGAATAGTTTGTGCAGGCAGTGCAGGACCGGAATATTCTTGTTTGTCGGTAGCCTGTCCTGCAGCTCTTCCACATTTTCCGGCGTCAGGTTTTCCAGCATCTCACCCATTTGCTGTTGCAGTTTCGTCTTTTGCCAAAACTCCCCGAAAAAACCGCCTATCATCAGGATTGCACGGAGAAAGAACAGGAGCAGCAGCACGACTACAGGAACCAACAGGCCGTTGGAAATCCAGAATAAAGCATTTGATATCGATGTCATAATCTTTTGTTTTTAATAAGTTTCCAAATAAATCCGATTCCCGCTCCCGCGCAAAAGACGGCGAGGACGACAGCCGTTTTTTTCAGGTCTGCGTTGGACACGCTCTGGTAGACCGTTTGTCCGTTTTCCGTTGCAATGATTCCCATAAGCAGGATGAAAAGGTTAGTCGCGAACAGGACTTCCAACCGCAGGCTTTTGTCTCCCAATAGCTTCCGGAGTAGCCAGGCAAAGCCGACAATGCCGATGCCTGTCAAGGCGGCGAACCAACCTGCCACCACCCGGAAATCGGTCCCCGGAAAGGCAAAGATCACCTGTGTCAGCGCGTAGCCTAACACGGCGGCAAACAAAAGGCCCGGATAGATGTTCAGGATGTAGGTGACGCCTCGCTTGAACCGGGTGTCGTGCCTGCGGTAGCCGGCAAAGCAGTCGAAACAGAAAGCGATCATAACGGCCGCCTCCAATGTGATCCAGACGGCTGCATCCTGCATCCGCCGAGGAGATGCGAGAAAGTCCGCGATCTGTGTGCGCGACTGTTCCGTCGCCCAACTCCAGGTAAGCAGTACGAAGCCGGCACACAGGACGGCAACCACCGCAATCTGCCTGAAAGAAGGGTAAAAGCCTATTTTCAGCAGAAAGCTTAGTGTGACGAAGCCCAATAATATGCCGACAACATATTCCATCTTATCGTTTCCTCCGTTTCATGACCAGTACCAGACCACAGAACAGGGCGACCACTACGACCGCAATCAGGATGCCGTTCAGGTAGTTTTGTTCCTGCACGGGTGTTTGATCCAGCCGGTCTTTTTTCAGAACAACCGATTTGCCGGTCTCGACCGCTGCTTCTTTCACCGTATTGATCTGTTGGCGGTAGGCTGCCGTTTCCTGCGGGGCGGCATGACCGGCGATGAAGTCTTTCAGCTTCTCGTTGTCACAGACGAAACCGGAACAGGCCGGGCGGAACTCCTTGATCAGTTCTATATGCAAGGCGGACAGCTCTTTCAGTTGCTCGTCTGTTGCTTTCCAGTATCCTTTGCGGGCTGTTTCTAACATGACGGCTGTCATCTCCTGCAAGGCGGCCGGGTTTTCGTTTTTGAAGAAAGCGTGAACGCCCAGATGCTGTTCGTCTTTGACATACATCTTATAGAGGTCGTCCCACAGCTCCTTGTCGATCGTCGACGGTTTCATCACGTTCCAGCCGTATGTATTGCGGAATGTCTCGGCGAAATCGTTTGCCGTCGATGCTCCTCCCCGCATCTTTTCTTTGATGTAGGCGGGATTGAGCAGGGTCGTCCGGCTTTCGACGCCCACCGCCTCTTTCAGGTTCTGCATACGTATTTTATGCCGGTTCCTGTAATCGGAGAGGTAGGCTTCGGGGTCTTTTCCGGTCACGTTGCGGACGGAGAGGTTCAGGCCGCCCATAAACTCATACATGTGGTCGAGGCTCAACGCGCCCCATGTATTGCTCTGGCGGGGTTGCACGACCACATCGGTGCGCTGCAAGGCCACTTCGAACAGGTCTTTTACGACGTCACCCCATCTGTCGGCCGTTCCGTAGAGCGCTCCCATATTATTCAGGTAGGTGTCTGCTATCTCCTTTTCGTGTGTCCAGGCATCTCCTTTTTCGACTAAGGCCGTGATGCCCGTCCCGTAACTGCCGTTTACGCCTCCGAATACGCGCATTGTCGACAGTTCGCGCGCCTCTTTCGGCGAGATGCCCCGTTCGACAAGCTGTTTTTCTGTTTCGACAGTCCCTTCCGAGACGTAGTTTCCGTTTTCGTCATGCTCCGACCGGGCGGCGAGCGCTACGGCATTTGTCAACATGGCGAGGCGCGAGGCTGCCAGGTCGCGGAGCTGTCCGGAGGTTTGCACGACGATGTCGATGCGCGGACGTCCCAATTCCTTCGAAGGGATCAGGCGCAGGTCCGTCACGCGTCCCATGCCGTCGCGTACCGGCTCGACACCCAGCATATAAAGGGCCTGTGCCAGTGTCGTCCCTTCCGATTCGATAAATTCGCCCGCCCAGAACGTGTAGCTGACTTTGCGGGGGTAAGCCTGGTGCTTGTCGTAATATTGCTTGAGCGTGGCGTCGACCAAAGCCATTGCGTTATCCCAGGCCCGTACGCCCGGTGTCGCTTCCGCGTTGATGGAATACATATTGCGTCCGGTCGGCAGTGTGTTCGGCGCCAGCACGACATCGCCTCCCGGTGTGGGAGCGAGGTAGCCGCCGTCGAGTGCGTGCAGGATCGCTTGTTGTTCGGCTTCCGGTGAACCGGCCAGCAGGTTGCGGAAGTTCAACACGTTCTTCAGAGTCCGTTCTATTTCCAGGACGGCGAACGAGAAGTCTTTCTCATCCTGCGGGATTTCGGGCAGTTCCTCCTTTTTACCCTCTGCTTTCGCCTTTTTGCGGGCTTCGATCCGCTTCTTCACCCAATCCGGCATTTTGCCGACTTTCGGCATCCCTGCCGGCATCTTCATCTCGCCCTCTTTTCCTTCGCCCCCGGCAGACGGGTTATTGTCGCCTTCGGTTGCCGCCATCATTTCACTCATGGACATCTGGCGCGGATTGATCGCCATATCCGTTGCACGGGCTTTCATGATATCCATCCGGCTGAGAGAGGCTATCTCCTGCAGGAGGCGGTCGGTGTCGGCTTCCCCGGCGGATAACAGTTGCCTGATCCGGGCTTTGACCGGCGTGAGATACTGGCGGGATATGAATGCATTGCTCTCCAACTGCTCGCGGGTGATCTTTCCTTTCAACTTGTCCAGGCGGGCGAGGCTGTAGGCAACCGGGTCGTCGCACATGGCGACGATGGTCGATTCGAGCTCTTCCCGGTCGAACGGCTGTCCTAACGTATAGAGGCGGCCGGTCATCTTTTCGTTGGCGATCTCTTCGGCATAGTTCTCGATCCGTTCGATTTCCTCCTGCGTGTAAGGCTTGCCCGGAACCGTGTCGAGCAGCAGGTCGCGTTGCAGGCCGAGGGAGAGGGCTGTCGCTTTTATCTTCAGGCCTAATGCGTCACGGCTGTTTTCCGGTGCGCTGTACCAGTTCTCGATGTCTTTGAAAAGCCCGGTGAACTGCCCGCGTGTACGGCTCTCCATAAAAGGCGGCGTGAGGTATGAGATCAGGGCGGCGTGCGTACGGCGCTTGGCGATAATGCCTTCCCCGACATTCCCGATGCTGTAATAGTAGAAATGGGGCAGGCTGCCGACCAGGCAGTCCGGCCAGTCTTTGCGCGACAACCCGGCTTGTTTGCCCGGCGTAAATTCCAGGCTGCCGTGTGTCCCGAAATGGATCAGGGCGTCGGCCTTGAACCCTTTCTGTGCCCACAGGTAAGGGGCGATGTAGGCATGTGGCGGAGCGACGCTGGCTCCGTGTACGATCTGGAACTCATTATCGCCCTCGGCGGCATGGGGTTGCGGGAAGAGGACGATGTTTCCGAACCGCAGGCAGGCAACGGCCAACGAAGGCTCACCGTCGTGTTCGGCTGTCAGGTAGTTGCCCGGCGCTTCCCCGTATTTATCCACCACTTCCTGGTATTTACCGGGGTCGAGCACCTCTTTCGCCCAGGTTTCGTATTCGCTTTTGGGGATCCAGAGCGGATGCCCGCTTTTCATGAAATCCGCCTGTACGCCTTTGGCGTATGCACCCAACACGGGCGCATCCTGTTGCAGCATCCGGTTGAACTCCTCGAAGGTGTCCGGCAGTCCGGTGAGGGTGTAGCCTTCTTTTTTCAACCGTTTCAACATCTCGTATAGCGACGGAGCCACTTCCAGCCCGGCGGCAACGAGCGAGCTTTGTCCGGCTCCCTTGAAATAGCAGACGGCAACCCGCTTGTCTTTGTTCGGGATCGTGCGGAGCTGCATGTAGTTCTTTACGTTTTGTGCGAAGTTCTCGAGGCGTTCCGTCTCGCCGTCGAAGATGTAATATCCGTTATTATGCCGGTTTTGTGTCGAGATAACCAGCGGGTCGATACCGCCGTCGATTTCGGGAAGAACGACGCGGGCTGCGAGGTAACCGCCGGTGACACCCTTATTCTTTTCATCGTTCAGCCATTCGTCGTGGCTTACCATAATGGAAAGCGGACAGAACAGCGGTATATTGTTGGCTGTCAGCCATTGTACGGTCTTGTCGCCGCCAAGCCGCCCCATCGGCAGGTAAACGACTGCATCGGGATGGACGCTCTCCATCAGCTCCTGCCGTTTGGCGGCGGCGGAGATCGGATAGACGTTAAAGCCTGCATCCGTTAGGCGTACGATGATGCTGTCGATATAGCCTCGGTTCCCTTCGAGCGGCGAGGTCATACCGGAGACAAAAGCGATGCGCGGGGCATCTTCCTTATACATTTTGATTTCACGCAAGTGTCCGGTCAGTTGGTCGGCTGTCTGGAAGAAGGCGCCGTCTTTCAGATGGAAAAAGATGTTGGACGGGATGATTACGGCTTCTGCCACTGCCGGTTTGAAGAGTTTCCGCTTGTCGAATGTGCTGCGGATATAATGCAGCATATTCTGGAAATTCTGTTTGCTCCGGTTGTTGTAGTAGGTGTCTAACTGAGTCTGCTGCAAGCTGTCGACATTGTGGTTGCCGATCGAGCCGGACGAAAACACGAAGGTGTAGACGACCGCCCCTTTTTTGCCTGCCTTTTCGATATTGTCCGTCTGCTCGTCCGTCAGGCGCAGTCCGGGACCGAACAGCAGGATCGCATCGTAGTTTTTCAGTGATGAGGCTTGTTCGGCTTTCACTTCGTTGACTTGTATCAACCGACTGTCACTGGCTAAAGCGATATTGGAAACCTGATACGACGGGAAGTTTACCAGCGCAATGCGGGTGGGAGCAAGCAGGAGGCTATAAAAAGCATATAAGCCGAGTACCAGCAAAAGTGCCAGCCCGGCTTTCCATCCTGCGGATTTGTGTCGACGGAGGAATTGTATTGCAGACATAATTTAGTAAAAGAAGAAGATCAGCAGAGACGGGGATGTGTCAAAAGTCCTATTTATAGCGTTTGTGTCTTGGCGGGCTTGACCCGCCATGACACGCTAAAGCGTTAGAACTTACTTTTGACACACCCCCATGTTTCTCTGCTAATCAGAGATTAGTTATTTATTTAAACGGATAAACATATTCGAATGTGATGTGACCGGACTTATCTTCATCATTCAGGAATGACTTCATGATAAGTTTTGCGTATTGGCCATCAGCTGTACGGATGATGAATACATTGTTATTAAAGGTCCAAGGTCCCGTAGGAGGAGCATAATTAGCCCATCCTTGGTTTTCTCCAACTTTAAAAACTGAACTACCAGCTGTCTCTACATATTTCGGAGGCATGCCACCGGAAGCCATCGCACTGATTTTGCTATCTGTGATAAATCCTGTTGAAGGAATTGCAATCACTTTGCTAAAATCTGTTTCTTTTGTATCGAGAGCAGCTCCCTGGCCTTTCCCTGATTCTCCACCGTTTGTACGGATGTTAAAACGTAAGAAAGCAATGTCCCAGCTCATATCAGTTGCATAGTTTGCCTGATCAACTGTTACAAAGTCTCCTTTAGAGAAAGAAAAATAAGTCCACTCAGTGTAACTTTGAGCTTCAAACTTAACTTCTTTTGCTTTTGCTTCCGGTTCCGGTTGACCTTTGTCGTCGTCGTCATCACTGCAAGCGGTAAAACTAATTGATGAAAGCAGAATAACGATTGCCATCATTCCCTGTTTCAGGCATGAGCCTGTGAATAAAAAGTTTTTTGTTGTCATACAAATAAAATTTATTGGTTATACACTCTCTTTTGATAAATCAGAATTTGAATAATAGAGAACCGAACACTCTTGCTCCCGGATCATAGGTCGTATAATGCAGGGGATCGGTATAGTTGAATATGTTTTGCACACCGGCCGTTGTGACCAATGCCATATTGCGATACTTCCAGGGGGTGTACTGAAGCGTCAGTTTCCACAGGCTGTAAGCCGGTTGCGAATCGGTTGTGATCGTTTGTATCGTTTCGCCTGTTGTTTCGTCTACCGTTACTTCTTCCTTGTCATTGATCTTTTTGGAACTCCAGTGTCCGGCAATGGAGACGGATGCCTCTTTTTTGCAGACGTCGAAACGATATGAAGCATTGCAACTGATGGCGTGGCGCGTATTCCCTTTTAATTGTAATCCGGTGTTTTTGTCCAGCGCATCCGTATAGGCGTAGCTACCATGCAAGTAAATCTGGCGGATCGGGAAATAGTCTATACTCACTTCCGCTCCCCGTATGCGCGCATCGTCTACGTTGCTGTAGCGCAGTTCCGTAGAGGTAATGCCGTTCGGATCGGTCACGTTAACGTATGCGGACTGTATCTTGTTCTTAATGCTGTTCTGATAGATTTCCGCACTGATGTTGAAATTCCGGTGCATATATTCTGCGGACAGGGAAACATAGTCGGATTTTTCAGCTTTCAGGTCCGGGTTGCCGATGTTGTGGGACACGCTGCCCATCATAAAGTCAGAATAGAGCTCGGTCGCATCCGGTGCCTTGAATCCCTTGCTGTAACCGCCGCGGAATTTCCAGTTGCCGGGGTTAAACATCAGGTTGACCTTCGGCGTGTAGGCATCCCCGAAAGCCGAATGGTGCGTATAGCGGAAACCTCCGATAATGTCCAGCAGCGGCAGGATCTGCCAGTCAGCCTGGATAAACCCGTTGAGGTCGTGTACTTTGCGGGTTTGGATTTCCGTGCCGTATTGCATTTCGTTGTAGTCTTTGTTCCAGTTGAACTCTCCTCCGAAGACCATTTGTAGGTTGTCCAGAGGTGTGTAAATATCGGTCAGGCGAAGCGTCTGCACATTGGAAGATGCGTTTTTTGCGGTCGAATCCAATTTCTGGAATACCGTTTTCCGGATATAAAAGTCGCCGTAGTAAACGAGTTTCAGTTGGTTGTATTCACCTAACTGTTGTTCCACTGTTGCACGAAATGTTTTGTTCAAACTCTTATAATGTGTGTTTTTCGTACTGAGCGGCGGGTTTTTCACGTCATTCAGGTAGAAAGTGCCGGAACCTGTTATTTTGGTTTGGTTATGTGTCCAACCTAATTTCTCCTCAAACGTCATGTTTGTAGACGGCTGTTTCGTGAACGCTTCCGGACTTTCCGGAGTAAGGTCGTAACCGTCAGTCGAATTACGGTTGAAAAGCGTTTGTGATGTAAAGTCTTTATAGGCTGTGCCGAAGCTGCCGTCTACCAATAGCTCGTTGAAGCGGGAATAGCGTACTTTAGCCCAACCTTCGGCCGGACGTTCGGGCGTTTTAGTAATGATATTGACAATCATACCGATTGCACTCGAACCGTACAGGGCCGAAGCTGCTCCTTTGATTACCTCGATCTGTTTGATGTTGGATGTGCTGAGGCGTTCGAAGTCAATCGGTCCTCCCGGCGTATTGGAAAGCCTTTCTCCGTCAACAAGGATCAGTACATACTTGTTCTCCAATCCCTGGATGCGGATGTTGTCGCCTCGCGGATCACTGTTGAACTGTAGTCCCGGAATTGTAAATTCGAGGGCGTCCATGATGTTCTCGAAGTCGTTCCGCTGTAATTGGGCGGCGGGAATCAGGCGTGTGAGGACCGGCGTGTTCAGGATTGTTTTCTCCGTACGTGTCCCTGTCACCACCACTTCGTTCAGGTCGAAAATACCGGCATCGAGGACGATGTTCAGTTTCTTTTCCGAGCCGTTGGCATCGACCTTGATCCGTTGTTCCATATAGCCGGTCGAGCGGATCAGCAGGTTGTAGCTTTTCCCTTCGATCAGTTCCAGTTGGAAGTTCCCGTCTGCGTCGCAGGCGGTGCCAATCGCTGTTCCGGGAACAGCGATTGTTGCCATCGGGATGCCTTCTCCTGTTTCAGCATCGGTAATTTTCCCGGTTAACACACAAATACCGGTTCGTACCTGTTCATTTTCGGGTGTTGCGGATGTTACATTGCCGGCAAAAGCGATTGCCGGAACAAGCATACACGCCGAAAGTAAAGACATAGCAATACTTTTCAGTTTCATATAAGCATAAATGATAAATTGGATAATTCTCTTTCGGGAATTGTGTCCTGTTAATCCTTGTCCTTTTTCCCGAGGACCGGATACAAATTGATCGAGGCAGGTTTTCTGACTTTCCCGGCTTTGCGCGCCTTCCCGAACTCAATTGTCAATTGTCCATTGTTAATTGTCAATTCTTTCAGTGGCATGTAGTCACAAAGACATTCCCGGCAGGTGCCGGAACGGGGATTACAGCAACGGGCATTGTTCCGGACTTTCACCGGATTCCCTCTCACCGCATGCAGAAAGCAGGCGGTTCACCTAAATCCGCTGCAAAAGTATGGAAACTATTAATTGTACAAAAAATAAACAACAAGATTTAATTATTTTTTATATTAACCGGTTCGGGAATGCCTTCTATCATCAGCCGTTTTTTGCGCAGCCATTTGCCTGTCGGAAGTCTCGGAATAAATACAATATCCCCCCTTTTGGGCCGTTTTTCTATTTCGTCCGAAATCTTGATCGATTTTGGATTGACTCTTTTCA